>Ga0208128_1000146_pt1 | contig 28853 bp, 18 predicted proteins | sample ETNtaG_35_FD_185758 | JGI IMG/M metagenome (GOLD analysis project Ga0208128, IMG submission 185758) | Marine microbial and viral communities from oxygen minimum zone, Eastern Pacific Ocean - ETNP201306PF51B (SPAdes) (version 2) | ecosystem: Environmental > Aquatic > Marine > Oceanic ... | reverse complement strand
CCACCTGTCCAAAGACACGAATTGCCGGCCCCCATCATCACCAAAAACCCGATTAGAAACGCATAGTTCAATACCACCAACTTGAAATACCTTCTCTTGACTCACGATTTTTCTCCTGTTAAAAAATACCAATCCTGGTTGCTAATTGTAATTGCCAAAAACAATTTTTGCAAGATCCTTTGCTATTCTGCTGACCAGTTCAGTGACAATCTTGAGGGCTGAGTTAGAATTAAGTTACAATAGCAACATAAGTGCTTTTCAATCTGAGATCTGATGATATCCCCTCCTAACTTAGCCAACCGTCCTGATCCTTCAGATCTGCCGGACCTCTATCTGAAAGATCGATCTTCTGTCTCATTACTTCTGCTCTCTGTCTGTTTAATTGCCGTCTGTGCCATCGTTTACGAATTGGTGATTGCAGCCCTGTCGTCTTATCTACTAGGCAATAGCATCTATCAATTTTCGATTACTGTCGGTCTGTTTATGAGTTCGATGGGGATCGGTTCTTTTCTGTCTAAATATTTTAAGCGGTCGCTAATTACTCGATTTATCCAGATCGAGATTGCGATCGGTTTTGTCGGGGGTATCTCGACCGTTGTCTTGTTCAACATCTACCTTTTTTTTGAATCGGGAGTGGCCTATTTGGGTGTGATGGTCGCTTTCATTGTGGCCATTGGAACGCTGGTCGGATTGGAAATCCCACTTTTGATAAGGATCATTGAACAACGAGATTCGCTACGAGTGACGGTTGCCAATGTCTTGGCCTTTGATTATACCGGTTCTCTGATCGGGGCTATTGCCTTTCCGCTCTTTTTGCTCAAGTATACGGGACTAATTCAGACCACTTTTGTTATCTCTTTACTCAATATCGCCGTGGCGGCGGTGATGCTAGTCACGTACCGGTCGGATATTGAGAAGACAGGAATCTGGATGCTAACGTTGTTCTTAATTGGTGGGGGATTGGGTGTTGCAACCATCTTCTCAAACCAAATTGACACTTGGCTAGAGGATCAGTTGTATCTTCACCCCATTATCTTCTCCAGGCAATCACGTTACCAAAAGATCGTCGTTACCAAACCGGATGTTGCCAAGGAATCAAAAATCACATCGAACGTGACCGCGACGGCAAAAATCGAGTTGGAAACACGGCGAGGCGATGTTCGGCTATTTATCGACGGTAATCTGCAGTTTAGCTCGGTTGATGAATACCGATACCATGAAGCCTTGGTTCATCCGGCGATGTCTTTTTCACAGAACCGCAACCATATTCTCGTCCTAGGAGGTGGGGACGGAATGGCCGCTCGTGAAATATTGAAGTATCCAGAGGTAAAGAGCCTGTTTCTGATCGATATAGACCCGGAGATTACCGAACTGTGTGCGAATCACCCAGAAATTATAACACTAAATCAAGGGGCATTATCAGACCCACGTGTCACCATTCTCAACCAGGATGCCTATAAGTTCATTGAGAATCCACCCGTCGATCATCAAGCCTTCGATGTGGTAGTTATCGATTTACCCGATCCCAATCACGAATCCTTGTCGAAACTATACAGTGTCACCTTTTATTCGTTACTACGGACAAGACTGAGTGAAGGGGGCATTCTGGTCAGCCAGAGCACGTCACCCTTTTTCTCTCGTTACGCCTTTTGGTGCATCCATAACTCAATGGAGACGGCGGGATTACAGACTTACGCTTACCACCTCGACGTGCCCTCAATGGGAGATTGGGGCTTCAATCTAGCGGCCAAGCGTCAGATTGAAATTGATCGGATTCATCTGTCTGTATCAACCGATTTTTTAACCGACACCGTGGCTGTTGCTATGTTCCAATTTGGCAAAGACACCAACCGAGTTGAGACTCAACCCAACACTATTGTGCGCCCGGTATTGCAGTTCTACTACCACGATAAAAAGTGGCGGTACTATTAGCTCGTACTTGAATCAATTCCTTTTTCGACGAAAAACTGGATTTCGATGCCATCTATTCTTCGGTGTGACCGACTTTCACCCCAACAATATCTTCCAAGATCTTAATAATGGTCCAGTTGTCTTCCTCCGGATTGGTGGCTTTACCGGCCTGAAACAGTTCATACGCAACACTGGTGGCAAACAGAGGGACGTCACAATCTTTGGCCATACTCCTGGCAATACCGAGGTCTTTAAACATAGTACCGATGTTGCTCTGCCCTTTGAAGTTTCGATCGATGATATTTTGACTAGTATCGCGAAACAGAAAATTACCCACCACGCTTGTGCTGACCACCTGTTGTAGTACTTCTGGTGCAACCCCTGCTTTGACCCCTAAGATCAAGGCTTCGAAAATACCAGCGTAGGTGACACCGGTTAGTACGGCCAAAGCCGCTTTTACCGTCTGTCCCATTCCGACCTCCTCACCAACATGGTAGATGTTTTGCCCCACCGCTTCCAGCACTTGACGGTGGCTCTCCAACACTGCTGCCGGACAGGCTACCATCATAGTTAGGGTACCCGCTTCCGCTCCCGGGGCTCCACCACTAACAGGTGAATCGATTACCTGCATGTCATTCTCGACTAAAGTTTGCCCTACTTCGATCATCTCAGCGCGGAGGATGGTGGCCGTACAGATGACGGTCGATCCTGACTTCAAGCTGGTTAATAAACCATCTTGTCCTGAAATGGCTGATTTCACCTGATCGCCACTCATCACCATGATAAAAACGACATCTGAATGTGCTCCTACCTCTTGCGGGGTTCTCGCGCCTCGTGCCCCCAAAGCGACCAATTCTTGCACTAGCTCCTTTTTAAGGTCGTAGACCGTTAGTTCAAACCCTTTGTTGAGCAAGTTCTTGGACATCCTCATGCCCATATTGCCAACACCTATAAAACCGATTCGTTGCATTTGCCTTCCTCTGATAAATATAATACTGACCCACTATATCAGGATCAACCGATCCTCGTCAAGTTAGAGCAGTTTATAGTGAGTTCAGGGCAGAAGGAAAAGAACCGAACCAAGGCAACTCAACAGAAAGTATTGGAATTGAACATAGTATCGGAAGGGGAAGGGGCTATCGCATTGTGGGCCACATCTTTGACTATGGCAAAGCTGAGTTCGAAGATTCCATCATGCCAACCGCTGGTCGCTAACATAACCTGCGTATTGATTTCCCACTCTACGTCTGATCCGGTTTCAATCTTCGATGGCCTAATTTGTCTCTTTTTTTACTTTCTACCAGGTCCAGTTATCTCTGCGACCTTTACTAACTCTCACTAAAGTAATGCTAGATTCTGGCATATTGACACGCCGGCGGATCAAAGAAGGATTGGATTCGTCTTGGGGTTTTCTGTCATCTCCGCTGCGCAGAAGGATGAAGCGGTATCGCGATACAGGGATTAGGAGCGACGACGACGTTGACCATGCCCTTTTAATCTTTAATCTCCTTCATAAGATTCCACCTATGAGCCTATTGAACCAGATATTCGATTCCCACTTTTGGTAGCTGGGCATAATACTTTCTTTACAGTAGATTTAACCTCCACTCCTGCCTGCAATTTCATTCAATTCTAGTTTATAACTTGGCGTCTTGGTTAAAGCCCATGCTGAATTCAGGTCGTAATTTTGCGATAATAAATTCAATTTTTACTCAAAATAATGTTAGCTTAAAATTTGAGCCTCTAAAATGAGATTTTTAGAGGTGGTCTAATCTTCTCTCGTCGTTGGGAAGGTATTTATCCGACGATAGAGGGGCAACAGGAGAATCACTACCGTGACAATCAAAATCCCCAGTGTAATCGGCCGCTGCCACAAAAAGTCTAGCTGACCACCGCTAATTAGTAAAGCACGACGCAGATTATCTTCCAATAAACCACCCAGGACAAAGCCCAATAGCATCGGTGCCATGGGAAAGTCTAGAAAGCGTAACAAGATCGCAACAATAGCAAACCCAACCATTAGATAGATGTCAAAGGTGTTAAACGAAACCAAATAGACACCGATTAAAGAAAAAAAGAGAATAAATGGAATCAGGAATCGCTTGGGTAGAGTAATCAGTTTGGCAATATAGGGGATGAGTGGCAGGTTGAGGATTAATAAAACCACGTTGCCCAGGTACATCGAGATAATAACTGACCAGAAGACTTGCGGGTTTTCAGTATAGAGTTGAGGTCCGGGTTGAACTCCGTATGAGATCAAAGCGCCCAACACGACAGCGGTGGTGCCAGAACCGGGAATTCCAAGTGTCAGCAGAGGAACAAATGATCCGGTGGAGGCGGCATTATTGGCCGTCTCCGGCGCAGCTAATCCTTTCAGGTTGCCTTCACCAAACTGGACGTCACTCTTACTACTATCAATCGCCTGTTCCATGCCGTAAGCCAGGAAAGAGGCGATGGTGGCTCCAGCGCCAGGTAAGATGCCTGTTAGAAAGCCCAAAACTGAGGACCGACCGATGGTTGGCACAATCTCTTTCAGTTCCTGTTTTGAAACTCTAAGTTGGCGCAGATTAGAAGTCGCAGGAGAGCTTAGATGTGTATCTTCTCCTTCCAGAACCATCATCAAAGCTTCGGACAGGGCAAAGGTCGCCATGGCTAGTAACAGAAAACTGATACCGTCCACCAGGTTCAGTTGACCGAAAGTAAAACGTTGAATACCGCTCACATTATCGGTACCCACAGTAGCCAGCATCAAGCCAACGACGGTTATGACCACGGCTTTCAGGAATTGCCCTTTGGGCGCAAAAGCGGATACTGCGACCAAACCCATTAGCATCAAAGAAAAATAGTCGGCCGACTGGAAACTGACCGACACACCGGCTAGGACTGGCGCACCCAACAAAAGAAAAACAGCCCCAATAGTTCCACCGGCAAAGGAGGAATAGGCAGCTACTGCTAAGGCTTTACCAGCCTGTCCTTTTCTAGCCAGTGGATACCCGTCAAAAGCGGTGGCCACCGTGCCTGCCACGCCGGGGGCATTAATCAAAATCGAGGAGGTGGAACCACCGAAGACGGCACCGTAATAAACACCGGCCATCAGGATCAGACCTGAAGCAGAATCAAACCCGTAGGTGATTGGAATCATCAGGGCAATAGCCGAGATCGGTCCCAGGCCCGGTAGCATACCGATCAAAGTTCCCGCCACCACACCGACGAATACCATGCAGATGTTGGTCAGGGTAAAGGCGGTGGAAAATCCGGTAAGAATTCCCTCTAACATTGAGCTTAGTTTAGCAGTTCTGACACCAGCCTACCGATGATTCCAGAATCGAGGTAGATGCCCAGAAATTGGGTTAGTGACAACCAAAAGACAAAGGTGGTAACGGTGGAGATGATAAGAATGGTTTTCGGTTCCCGTTCGCCCATGATCCAAAAACCCGTAGCCAGAAAAAGTACGGTCGAGATTAGGAATCCTAGCGGGTTCATAGATACACCATAAGCTACCATCAACGTCAATAGACCGCCAACCCGATATAAGTTCTTCGGTTTGATGGCAGAAAAGACGGTAGTGATTATTGATGGAGATTCTACTGGTATGAGAAAAATCAGCATCGAAACGGCAACGCCGACGATGCTGAGGGCAATCGGTAAACTGGATGGGGCGACAGCGTCTTCGAAGGAAGGGATTGAGGGCAGGTCTAGAGCCAAGTAGCCGTAAACCCCAGAAAAGACGAGAATGACCGATGCTCCCAACCTATTTTTCGACATTGGTTAGCTGCTGGTGGGTTATATTTAGCGGCTTATTCCAGAAAGCCAAGTTCTTGCATCAACTTGCCAATCTGCTCTTCCTGCTGCTTGAGAAAAGCGCTGAATTTATCGCCTGGCATATACAGGTCTTCCCAACCGTTGCGGCTTCTGATCGTTTCCCAGGCCGGTGTTCGAAACATCTTTTCCAGCAGATTATTGTAGGCATCGACCCGATCCGCAGATAATTTGGGGGGACCAAAAAAGCCACGCCAATTTACAAAAACGACGTCGTAACCAAGTTCTTTGAAGGTGGGAACGTTAGGAACCGCCGGTGAGCGTTGGCTGGCGGTGATGGCCAGAATACGCACCTGCCCGGCTCGATGCTGCTCCAAAGCCTCACCCAGACCTGTCGATAAAATCCTAGTCTCACCTGACAATAATCCGGCCATTGCCTTGCCACCTGCATCGTAAGGAATATACCGTATTTTTTGGGGATCCCCATCCGTCGCCTGAAACGCCAGCGCTGCTACCAGATGGTCCAGGCTACCCCGGCCAGAGCCACCGCTGATCGTTAGCTGTGTGGGATCTTGATGGAACAGTGTTACTGCCTGTTGCCAATTCTGGATTTCTGAATTGTTGACCACGGCTAAAACACCGTAATCGGCTACCACACCAGCTACCGGAGTCAGGTCTTGAAACGAATAGGTGAAGATTTTTTGTAAGGATCGGATAATCAGCGGGGTCGAGTTGACCATCAATGTTCCTTGATGGCGTCTGGCCGTTTTCACCAAATGCGCGATGGCTCGTCCACCACCCCCGCCAGACATATTCTGGTATGACACCCGTTTGATCAAATCGGATTTAGTCAGTGTCTCCCCGACGCCTCGTGCAGTTGCATCCCATCCTCCACCAGCCCCGCCTGGAATCAGGAAATGGATCTTGCTGATTTCAACATTGGCATTGGCCGCCTGAACCAGGAACAGCCAGAATAGCGAGACGATGGAGGTTAAAAGTCGGCGACTTGTTTGAGGATTCATAACGCTCCTGTTAGGCCAGGTTAATAATCTGTAAGCGCGGCCAGAAGAGGTAACCAGTAAAAGTAGCCGGAAAACTGATTGGCTGCAACGGATATACCTCTGCTGATGATCATCTGTTGGTGATGTTCAGCCGATGCCTTTTTCTCCGCTACATATTTGGCAAAACGGTAGCAAAGAGTGCCGAATCTGTTGACAATCCTGACACTGTTCATATAGATTCTGCCCACAGGACGGGCAGCTATAGGGTTGGTCACTACTATCTTCCTCTTTCCGCCAAACAGGAATCGCACCTTTTAGCTTGCGTGCTCCCCAGTCGATTTCTTTGCGGATACCGCGGCGAATCGGGAAGTTGCAGACCGGACAGCGCCACTTTTTGTATGCCTCCTTATACTGTTTTAATAACCAATCTTTCTGAGGGGAGATCGCCAGCCGAATCAGGTGCCTCAGAATTAGAACAACCGCCAGTATAGAGACTCCAATGATAATATACTTAAAGAATTCGGCCGGAAAATATTGGTGCATAATCGTACCGGTTTCAACGAAAGTAGCAATAAAAGCGGCAAAGACAAGCGGAGCAAAATCGCTCTGCCTTTTTCGGATCAGAAGCCACGTGGTAGCGAAAAGGAGTGGAATAATCACCAACAGTTTCAAACCGGCTGTTTTCCAGCGGTGCCTCCGCATTAAGGTCTCAAATTTTTGCCGGGCCTGGTTGCTGCGATTGTCGATTTTTTCCGTCACCTCGTCTATCTTCTGCTGCAGTTGACGCTGTTGGCCGGTCAAGACAGTGATCTGATCATTTGCCTGTTGAAACTGTTTCTGGTTGGCCAGATATAGTGTCTGGCTTTCTGCCAGAGCATCTTGCTGATCTAAGGTCGGTTTGACATTTTTCTCCAACGCCAGTCGATGCAATTCCAACAATTGGTCCATCGTTTCCTTTGAGCTGTCCATGCCGGTTTTCAGGATCCTCTGGTTTTCCTTTTCGTTATCGATTTGAACAACAATATTGGCCTCGTCATTTTTCAGTTTCTGTTGCTGATAGAGTAATTGACTACTGACGGCTTCTGCTTCTACCTCCTTCCAGCTAGGCCCCTGGATATTGCCAATATCAGATAAGATGTATCCGATAGCCCAGATTAAAAGTAGGGTCAGGATAGCAGAAAAGAGATAGATCATAATCTTATGTGAGATTGGGCCTTGTCGTTGTTCTGTACTCACAGGTGATCTCCGTTTATTCTACTCTTTAGCGCAGGTAACAGAAACTTCAGTATAACCGACATGGATCAGTTATGCGACTCAAAAACACGATTGATCTCTGCGAACCCTCTCTACAAAAGAGTTAAGCGGGAAAGATGGGAGTTATGGTGAAACGAATCTCCGTCAATTTCATCATGGCTCCTCAATTCTAGCATATCTGGAGCCTATAGTTTGTCAGGATCCGCGGATAATGTAAAAAATCGCCTCCAACATCTGCTTTAATATGGAGACAAGTTTAACAGGAGACGACTTTCTTCTAAAGCAGAACCTGCTCGCGTATGCTAAAATTTCGTCGCTAGGTGCTCCCTGCACACTATCTATTTTCCTGCTTCAGACAAAATCCCGCTTCAGGTCAAATATTGTAAAATAGCTAAGTTGCCAATTTAGAAAAACGAGATATTCGATTGGCTACTTTACGAAACAATTATCAACAAAAGAGGTTTAGAGTGACGAACAAACGTCCAAACATTTTATTCGCTTTCGCTGACGATTGGGGCCGATACGCCAGTGCCTACCGCCAGGTGGAAGGCGGTCAAACTCCTAACGCACTCCTGAATACGCCAAATTTTGACCGAGTGGCCAACGAAGGGGTACTGTTTACCAATGCCTTTGTTCCGGCTCCGTCTTGTACCCCTTGCCGCAGTTCACTGCTCTCAGGCCGTTACTTCTGGCAGACGGAACGAGGCGCCATTCTCGCGGGTGCTGTCTGGGATTCATCAATTCCCACCTATCCGCTATTATTGGAGGAGGCCGGTTACCATATCGGCTACACCTACAAGGTATGGTCGCCTGGAACCCCCCGTGATCAACCCTATGGTGGTGAACGGACACGATATGCTCCCGCCGGAACAGCCTTCGGCCAATTCTCTTTTGTCGCTACTGAGAATATGGCTGAACACGGTGTTGAAGGTGCCAAACAGATCCTCTACGATGAAGCCCGCCAAAACTTCGATGCGTTTTTAGAGGCTCGTCCCGAGGATACACCGTTTTGTTACTGGTGGGGACCGACTAACACCCATCGTAAATGGCAACGAGGATCTGGTAAATCCCTTTGGGGACTGAACCCAGATGATCTACAGGGCCGTCTTCCCGCTTTCTTACCCGACGTAGATGAGGTCCGTGAGGATGTGTGCGACTACCTGGGCGAATGTTTAGCCGTCGACGCCGGGTTAGGAATACTTTTGGATCGGTTAGAGCAACTTGGCGAGTTAGATAATACACTGATAGTTGTTAGTGGAGATCACGGTATTCCTGGATTTCCCCGAGGCAAATGCAACTTGTATGATCTGGGATGTGCCGTTGCCTTAGCCGCACGTTGGCCGGGACATATCCCCGCGGGGCGATGTGTGGACGACTTCGTCAATTTAATGGATCTCGCACCGACCTTTCTAGGAGTTGCCGGGTTGGAACCACCAGATGGTATGACAGGTCGGAGTCTACTAGATGTTTTGGCCTCTGATAAATCGGGACAGGTGGATGAAGAACGAGCCTTTGTTGTCACAGGGCGAGAGCGGCACGTAGGTACAGCTAGAGAGGGTAATCTACCCTACCCTCAAAGAGCAATTCGAACAGAGGATTTTCTATATATCCGCAACTTCGCACCTGACCGATGGCCGATGGGAGATCCCGCAGGTTTGGATGACCTGACCATAGATCCGCCCTCTTTTGAAGACCTATGTGAGAATACCAGAGTCGCCTATCCGGATATGGATGCAGGTCCGACAAAGGCTTGGATGGTCCATCACCGCTCGGAGACGCAAGTCCGTCAGTTATTCGAGATGGGGTTCGGTAAGTTCCCACCGGAAGAGCTTTACGATCTGCGCACAGATCCGTACTATCTAAACAACGTGGTTGACGAGGCGGCTTATAATGGAATTCGACAGCAACTTTCCAGTCAACTGATGACTATTCTCCAGGAGCAGAAGGATCCCCGAATTGTGGAACCTGAATGCCGATTTGAACGACCGCCATTTACGACCATATAAGTTGAGGTTGTCGACGACAGTGCCGACCACAAAGTCGATTTTAGGGCTACGGGTCGTTTCAAAACCCGTCTTTCAGATCGGTTAAATCCAATGTTAGCGAGGTGAAGATAATCGGTAGGCAGAGTTAGCGTACAAAGAAGAGAGCGGCTAAACGAATTCGGCGTTGGTTGGAAAATGTAGAGAAGATCCCTCTCAATCGATAGTCAGGTTCAAAACACGGTCCCAATCTTCGATCGGCAATTGTGCCACGTAACCACTGTGAAACGACTCTAAGTAGACCTGGTCCCATAATGGAACCAGAGACACGATATCTGCTGGAAGTGTCTGCATAATGGCGGCATAGTTGTGTTCAAGCAGTCGATATCCCGAAGTTGGTGAGCCCGTGAAACGCGGATGTGGTGGAACGATTTGCAAATCTACCATTCGCTGGTCGAGCAGATCTGATATCTGCTCAAAAATTTGGATTCGCCTCTCCCAATTAGATTGATCTAAAACAGCTTCGTCTAAAAGAGGTTTCATTTCTGTCGCTAAAGAAGGGAGTTCCTCGAAAAAAGGGTACAGCCATTTATCGTAAGGGAAGTAAGTTCGATTTAGGAGAAAAGCCAGTTCCATCGACCATTTGAGTGTCCGACCAAAGGTAGTGGTTGCATAGATCCAATTTCTACGCAAGACAGCGCGTTTGAGTGCGTACAGTCCCATGCCTGAAAAGTATCGACACCAGTGTGCGATACGTCTTTTCCAGACTGCATCCGGGTAATATCCTTGTAAAACAGACCTGATTTTTGAAAATTGCTGGGTTGGATCGTGCCAAACTTCGCCATTAATAACATGGATGATATCTTCTTCTGGAATCTTCAACCAATCCTCGAAAGTCTTCGGTTCAAATGTAATTCCAATGGTTCGAGACAGGAACCCCTCTAAGCTTTCAGGCGTAACCCCTATACCTTCCACATGACCCACTCGAAGTGATATTCCCTGATAAGAATTCGGTAATTTATCGGGTAGGATTTTTACCAGTTGGGCAGTTTGATTCACCATATGATCGGGTACCAACATATTTACGCGTAACCCAAAGTGATGATCCTGCGAATAGTGATCGTCCATTCCCAAACACTCGGATCCATAACCAAAGAATCCACAGGCAGAATTTCTGACAATTTCAGGGAAATCCTTTTCCAAGATCGGTAGAACAATCTCTGAGAAAAAACATCTACTGATTTCTAAAATCTTACTCTTCTTGAAGTTCATAATCTGCGCCTCCACCAATTCGGCATTTCTTGGGTTAGACAGTTATCTGCCGATAACAGTTGACGTAAATATCCAGGTTTACCCTTGAATCGAGGAAAACCGTAAGACGTTCACCTTATGCGTGATGAGTATCACTCTGAGGTATTGGTCTCTGATTCTGCGGACAGCGACGTGAATGATTTGCATCTGGAGGCTCAGCATCGAGTCCGACCAATTAAGTTTCCATTGTCTCTACATTCCCTGGCCTCTACGGGGATAGGGGGACCCCACCTTGGTCTTCCTTTTTTACTAAAGGAGAGGAGGTCTGAAGGACAGGTGGGGGGTTAATTCCTCACCTCCAGCTATCTCTTTTGTTGGCTTTTTGGACCCAGTTTGTAGTTATTCTTTTGTAGGAGCGAATGGTACAGGCCGATCTGAGATCGGATACATTCGTGAAGCAGCACCAAGCCAGTTAATACTTCGAGGATCTTTATTGAGGCCGAAGGATTTGGTAGCTCAATAATCTTGTCCGCTTCGCCCTTGACCTATGTTCTCCATTACTGTTGGGCCCAGCATACAATCCCTGCGGTAGCAGATGTCTTTCTCCCACTCCAATTTCAACCTTGTTTCCGGAGCATCGGTGCTGCTGGGCCCCTACGGGGATGACCCCCCTCCGCCGATCTTCAATCGTCACCTCCCCCTTAGTAAGGGTGCCCTTACTAAGGGGGAGGAAGTCCGAAGGACAGGTGGGGGTTAATTCCTACCACCCCATCCTTTGTCTGGGTTCCTGAGCCAAGCCTGTAGTCATTCTTTTGTAGGGGCGAAGCAGTACCAACCAACCAATCCTCCATTCAACCTGGATGTCCTCGAAGGGTTTAATTCACTAATTCGCTTCTCCGCTTCGCCCTTGCCCCAGTTCTCCATTACTACTGGGCCAAGCAGTCAAGGAGTTATTCCAGTCAGGTTCGAGGCCAAAACCACAACTTGGGCTTCACGCATACGAGGCCAAGCGGATGACAAGGCAAAATCTCTTAATCTAATAATCTATGTCTGACCGAATTTCACAGGCTTTAATTCGCCTGTTTCAAAAATACAGGATCGTCTTCTGGTACGATGCCCATCGGGAGTTGCGGGAACAACATAACAGCCTGAAGTACCCTAAGTTGAATCGTCAGGCCACGGTCTTTTTGCGATCTTGGAAAGATAACCGACAACACAAATATCCTTGGGTTGAGGCTTAGATATTTTTCAAGGCTACGAAATAAACGACGCTTTCGATATCTCCAACCGCTTGCAGAAATTCCGGGCTTGCAAATCGTTTGAAATCATCTACCTGAAGGCAGAAGCCCCGGATGAGTAATACGCGTTTACTTTCAAAAAATGCTTTCAAAATAATTTAGTATTTGTGATGCTGTCTTGATAGCAAAGCCAAAGTATATATCGATAGTAGAACATGTGGAAAATTAGCGGTAAGGCAGACAAATCGAGGTTGAACATGCCGTTAGGAACACAGGCTGCCGGTTTGGCCATTCTAGCGGCTAGATTCATCTTACGGAGTCAAGGATTAGCACACTTCGCTAGAATTCAGATCAAATTGAATCGGTGTGGAGGGATTAGCGCTCTTCTTCAGGTACCGAGTGACCACCACCACCCGGTGTCTCGATCTGGAAGATGTCCTCGGCTTGACCGTGAATGCTGAACTTACCCTCCAGATTGATCTGTTTCCCTTCACGAAAGAGTGTGTTTTTTCCACATTTCCCCGGCCAACCACCACCGAGCCCATAGGGCAGGTACTTTCGTCGCTCAGACAGCACCGTAACTTGAGCAGGAGACAGCAACCGAAATGAACGGATAATACCATCACCACCACAGGTTTTACCTTGCCCGCCGCTATTCCGACGAATGGCATATTGTTCAATCTGCATGGGGTAAGTTGTCTCGATGGCTTCAATAGGCGTATTCAAGGTATTAGTCATGTGTGTTTGAATGGCTGAGATACCGTCCCGGTCCGGTCTTGCGCCCATTCCTCCACCGATGGTCTCATAATAGGCGAAGTCTTGGTGACCGCTACGACCACCGATGGTCAGATTATTCATAGTGCCTGAACTGGCAGCGGGAATCAAGTCAGGGCAAGCGTTCGACAAGGCTCTTAAGACGACGTCCACGATCCGCTGAGAGGTCTCCACATTTCCACCCGCCACCGCGGCGGGAAATTGGGCATTGACCACTGTGTTGGGTGGGGCGACCACCTTGATGGGGCGTAGACAGCCTGAATTAGTCGGGATTTGTTGCTGGACCAAAGACCTGAAAACATAGAAGACGGCCGACAGGGTAATAGCATAAACGGCATTGACACTCCCCTCCACTTGTGGGGCGCTGCCGGAAAAGTCGATGATGGCAGAAGCGTCCTCGATGGTGACCGTGACGCTGATTGGAATAGCCTGATCGGTAATACCGTCGTTATCCAAAAAATCGGTTTCGGCGTACCGACCGTTTGGAATCTGCTGTAGAGTTTTGCGTATAATACGTTCGCTATAGTCTTGTAAAGCCGACATATATTGGCCAACCTCGTCCACGCCGTATTTCTCCGAAATCTCGACTAACCGCTGTCGCCCAATATGATTAGCGGCGATTTGCGCCTCCAAATCACCACCTCGTTCTACTGGGGTTCTGACGTTAGCTAAAACTATCGATAAAAGATCGTGATCCATTTCCCCTTGGCGAATTAGTTTGACTGGAGGAATCCGAATGCCTTCCTGCACAATATGGGTGGATAGCGGCATCGATCCGGGAGTCATTCCGCCAACATCAGCGTGGTGGGCTCGGTTGGCCACAAAAAACGCCAGCGCTCCTTCGATATAGACGGGTGAAACCAGGGTAAAATCTGGTAGATGAGTGCCGCCGGCGTAAGGATCGTTCAGCAGAACAGTATCGCCGGGTAACATTTGGATCTGCTGAATGGTGGATTGAACCGAAAGGGGCATGGCCCCCAAATGAACGGGGATGTGAGCGGCTTGAGCAACCATGTTTCCTTGCTGGTCGAAGATCGCGCAGGAGAAATCGCGTCGCTCTTTAATATTGGCTGAGAATGCAGACCTGCAAAGAGAAACCCCCATCTCTTCAGCGATAGAGGTTAGCAGGTTACGGTAAAGTTCTAAGCGGATAGGGTCAAAATCGAAAGACAATTCGGTTTTCGACTTTGTACGGAGAGAGCGGGTGAAGTCGTCCACTTCTACCGACTGCAGTTAACTGTGGTGTTATCGCAAATTCCAGATCGAGGCTTTCGCTCAGTTGATGTCTCTGATTAAACAACTTGGCTGAAATACGGGCATCGACCGCACTGGCTAGATGGGTGAGGATAACCAGGCCGAGAACATTACGGGCTCGTTCGTAAGTCGAATTGGAGTCTTGACGAAATTTGAGAGCTATCTCTCTTTGGGGGGAGTCTTCTTCCTCTTTTTTGCGGGTTATATTCTTAAACTGCTTCCGGTCTTTCCAGTACCATTTGCCGATTCTCGGGTGCGATGGTTCACCATTAGACTCGTTATAAACGTTATGCCAATTATCGTACATAGTGGCGTGCTCAAAGTCTTCCATGTTCCATTGATCGAATTTGGTCGGCCCTTCAAAAGCAACTCCATCTTTAACCTGGTGCACGTAGTCGCTCTCCAGCGATTTTGCTTGTCGATGAACGACCACATAGCCAACCAACAATGCCACTTCTGCACCCAACCAGACGTAACCTCGTTTGGATTCAGTATAAATCTGCCCCATACCTGGCAAAATTAACGATTGCATGAAGGCTCGGTTGGGATCTTTGACCGTACGGTGGTCGAGAGAAGGTGAATCAGGCTGTGTTTCCTCAATAGTAGCCGAGGACATGGCGAATTCTTGAAAATTCGTTAGTATCAATGGTGTTCGGAGACGAACTCCGATCGGATTCAACCTTCGATCAAACCGAGGAAAGGCTCTTTGGTTAGAGGTGGATTTGAACTCAAAATCTCCTGTAACGGGTTGAACTAACTCAACCGGTTTATCTGCCAGACTATTGAAATTCAAAGTCAGTAAGACCAGTAGAAATGATAACTGCTGCATACTGTTGTTACTTTCGCCCCTTCAATCGAAAATTAACCGTAAAGCAAAGACATTCAGTCGATTATTGTTGGGGCCGCCACCTGGCACTTGAGCGAAATCGAGTTGTCCAAAATAGACTCTAGCACCGAAGCCGTAGGTCAGGTAGTCGGTCAACTCAGGGAAGATCGGCATCCCCGGATCTTTTTTGTAGCCGGCCCTGAGATAGAGAATTTTTCCCAAGGCATACTCCAAACCGATACTCTTCTGTAGATGTCGCCATTCAAAGGCGTGAATACCAACCCCTCGGTCCGACATAAGTTGGTCTCGTGTCATATCGGGGTTATTTTCCAGATAGACCTCTACTCCTTCGTCGTCATCCTCTCTTAATTTGTCGATGGCCGCTGTCAGATCTCCCACCAGATTAATACGGTGGTGTTTGACGTCTAGCAGAGAAACCAAAGTGCCAAATCGCAGGGCTCGTGGGAGTGGGTCACTCTGGTTCTCATCTTTAAACTTAATGCGGGTTCCCCAATTTTGCACGGCAACACCCAGACGAACTGGAACAGGCAGCCGTTGTTGTAGATCGTATTGCAGTCCAAAGTCGACGGCGTAGGCACGGCCGCCGTATTGAGCCAATCTCTGGCGGATGACTTTGCCACTGATCCCCGCGGCCAAATTATCGGTCAGTTGGTCAGCGTAAGAGGTCGTCAAAACCCAGTTAGTACCGAGATCTTCTTCCCGAATTACTTCGGGTGAATTAGTGGTAATGGCAATTTTTCCTTGCCCCTGAACCTGTAGAGTGGCGGCTACCGTCCCAATATTCTCTAGGCGTGTGGCGCCGGCAAAAAAGGCGTAGTAGAGGCCTTCACTAGCTTCGCCAAACAGTTGGCTATAGTCCTTGTAGGACAGGGTGGCCTGTAGATTGGTGATACCACTCAAACCACTGGGATTCCATAGCGGGGCAGTCACATCACCGTTGACGGCAGAAAAGGCATCGCCGAGCGAGGCTGCTCGGGTACCACCCCCGAGATTGAGAATTTGTGCACCTGTTCTCCCTGCCCCAGCTTGGACCCAACTATTAATTAAAGTTAGAATCAGTACGAGTTTGAGAAAAAGAGAAGGCCGAAAAAAGTCCTTCATTCAGTTATTTATCTCCTGTGGCCGAAAATTCACGCCAATTTTCACATTGCACAGAACGGTACTTCTCCTGACCTGGTTTACCATCTATAGCTAACAAAAGCGTATATCTACCCGGTTGAAATCAAACACACCCGCTCGGGGCACTTGGCTAAAAAGGTCACCGAGTGAGTTTTAAACTGCAATCGACGCCGCGCAGGCAGGTTGATTACTCGATTTCGTAGGGACGACCACGTGGGCCAAGCAGGGGTGAAACTTCATTCTTGACGGAGGTTGAGAGGCTGTTACGTCAGAAATCCAGGCAGTACCGAAAGGCATAGCGAAGGTCGTTATCAGAGAGGCGGTGGTCATAAAGATGCTTTAATCCGTTTTAGGTTAAACTCTGCTGAATTTGTTGGTATAAATCGTCATTGTAGCCAACGATCAGGTCTGAACCAATACGTAAGGTTGGTGCTCGTAGTGTACCACTCCGGCCCAGAATTAATTTCAAGATTTCTTCCTGATCATCCTGTTGTGGGTCGAAAGTTAAAGTTCGTTTTCCTTTAGCCACACGAATTTGGCTAGCTTCATTAACCAAAACCTCGACCTGCTCTCCACTTAATTTTTCTTTACTAGCATTTCCGTATTCGATAACTTCCGTTGGCCCAAGAACCTCTTGGGCTTTTTTACAGGATGTTCAGCCAGTCCGGCGATAGAACCAATCAACTCTCATTTGTCTTTTCTCCATCAAGATCGTACTAAATTAAACCAGCGCATTACGGTAAGAGTAATCGAGTAATAATTCAAATTCCACCGTCTGCAGCTCTTGCAGAAATTGGGCGCTGTCTTCCGGTAGACTTTGATCGTTTGACCGACCGGCTACTTGGCACCAGTCGACAAATGTGAACGAATCCCAATCTTCGTTATTTTCGATAGTTGAAGCAATGTCTGATAAGACCTCAGATTTAGTGCCGTTAGCCGTTAGCAAATCAACGGCTTTTTGCCTAAGATCGGGGAAAACCGGGTGGTTGCCGACTCGACCAAACCAGTATTTTGAGTTGCTGTAGTCGGGTTCGCGTCGGTGCATAATACCGTGCCAATAACTACCTGTTTTGGTATGAATTTGCTGAGAAACGACATGAGAAACATCCAAGGCATCTGTCCAGAGTAGAAGGCCACTCCGGACACATTCACCAAAATCGTTATTGGTCACAGACAGCCCATCAAATAGGTTTCCTAGAGATGCGTTTTGGACCTGATTTGCTAGCTGTTGGTCCCAAACTGAATCTGGTACTAGTGGTGCTAGCGGTTCTCTCTCTTGTAATTTTACGACAATGTCCTTGATCCAAGTGGTATATTGTTGATTCATATCTACCCCTTAGTAGATTTAAAGATGATTTGTAAGCTGCCGATTGGCCGAACCAAGATTCTATCAAAGCTATCATCTGGTGTCAATGCAAATTCTTTCACCTAAAAAACTTTAGAAGTTGATAAAATGGTTGAGCCTACTTCAGGACTGTGATATGATTACAAGGAGACGTTGAATCGTTAAGGAGTGAATGTATCATGGCAGAAGAAAATAAGTATAAAGTGGTTGGCACACGTCCAATTCGTCACGACGGTGAAGACAAAGTTACAGGTCGTGCTCTTTACGGTGCGGACTTTACTACAACCGGATTGCTGCACGGTAAAGTGTTGAGAAGTCCGTACGCCCATGCTCGAATCAAGTCAATTGATACTAGTCAAGCCGAAGCTCATCCTGGTGTCAAAGCTGTCATCACTGCGGCGGATATGCCGGAGGTGGAAGATGACATCGTTACTTTGGGGGAAGGTGGTGCGGCTAACTTAAAGTTTTTACAAAACAACATCCTGGCCGACAGTAAAGCCCTATACAAAGGTCATGCTGTAGCAGCGGTAGCGGCCAGTAATCCACACATAGCTGAAGAGGCACTGGCACTCATTCAGGTTGATTATGAAGTGTTGCCACCCGTTATGGACGTGAAAGAGGCGATGGGCAGAGACGCTCCTTTACTGCACGAGGATCTAAAAACAACCTCACTGGGCCAGAAATCTGATACACCTAGTAATGTGGCCAAACACCTGCAGGCAAAAGAGGGTGATATTGAAAAGGGATTCGCTGAGGCAGATGAAATCGTTGAGCGGGAATTCAAAACAGCCACTGTTCACCAAGGCTATATTGAACCGCACAATGCCACCGCTCTCTACCGTGCCGATGGGCACTTGACCATTTGGTGCAGTACGCAAGGCGCATTTGAGGTCCGAGATCAAATTGAAAAGATCCTGCTTATGCCTGTAGCCAAGATCAAGGTTGTACCGATGGAGATTGGTGGTGGATTCGGAGGTAAAATCCCGGTCTATTTGGAACCTTTAGCCGCCTTGCTGTCGAAGGAGACAGGCCAAGCCGTCAAACTGATAATGGATCGCGCTGATGTGTTTGAAGCCACAGGACCAACCGCCGGTTCCTACATCAAGGTCAAAATTGGTGCCACCAAAGATGGGCTGGTCACCGCGGCACAAACCGAATTGATTTATGAGGCAGGTGCTTTCCCCGGTGCTTTAGTTGATTGTGGTATGATGTGCATCTTTTCCCCTTATCATATCGAAAACTTCTTGGTCGATGGCTATGACGTGGTGGTCAACATTCCGAAAACTGCACCGTATCGCGCGCCAGGTGCAACTAATGCGGCCATGGCAGAAACAGTGGTAGATGAATTGTGCGAAAAATTGGGTATTGATCCCCTCGACTTCCGGCTCAAAAATGGAGCCAGGGAGGGAACACCAAGAGTTATGGGGACACCTTTTCCGAAAATCGGATGTCTGGAAACTGTGGAAGCAGCCAAAGCACATGAACACTATAGCACACCATTGGAAGGTAAAAACCGAGGGCGGGGGGTTGCGTCTGGTTATTGGTTCAATATTGGTTTAAAATCGAGTGTCACTTTGCATGTCAACACGGATGGAACCGTCAACCTGATTGAAGGATCAACAGATATTGGTGGCACACGGACTTCTATCGCTATGCAAGCAGCAGAGGTGTTGGGGATCCCAGCCGAAGATATTAACCCAGCAGTGGTGGACACCGATTCGGTTGGATACACCGGCGTAACGGGCGGCAGTCGAACAACTTTTGCCACTGGCTATGCCGCTATCGAAGCGGCCAAAGATGTAGTGCAACAGATGAAAACCTTCGCCGCCGATTTGTGGGAGGTTGAGTCAGACGGTGTAACCTTTGAAGATGGCACTTTCAAAAGCCTAAATGGACAAACCCACCAAGCCTCATTCAAAGAGTTAGCCGAAGAGGTTGATAAAACAATTGTTGGTCGAGGCTCAGTAGACCCACCTGCTCCTGGTGGTGCTTTCGCGACGCACATTGTCGATGTCGAGGTCGATACTGATACCGGTAAGGTTGAGATCTTACGCTACACAGCTGCTCAGGATGTCGGCAAAGCTATCCATCCAAGCTACGTCGAAGGTCAGATTCAGGGGGGCGCGGTCCAGGGAATTGGTTGGGCTCTCAACGAGGAGTATGTCTACAACGACGAAGGGCAGATGTTGAATGCTAGCTTCCTCGATTACCGGATGCCAACTACCTATGATGTACCGATGATCGAAGCGGTCATTGTCGAAGTGCCAAATCCCGGTCACCCTTACGGGGTGAGAGGCGTAGGCGAAGTGCCAATTGTGCCCCCGCCAGCCGCTATTGCTAACGCCATTTATCAGGCTATCGGCGTTCGGATGGATGTTCTACCGATGTCCCCAAGCCGAATCTTAGAAGCGATGGGTACGATCTAGACTTCATTTCCTTTCTAAATGTTAGGTTACGGATAAATTTCACACCGGTGCTTTAAATTTAGGTCAGAAATTAGGTTAGGCCTTTGCTTCTGCCACTTCTAGAAGATGCTTCCTTCAACGCGTGCTGAGGGGGCTAATGATTGTGGAGATTCTAAGTCTACTCATCATTGCCCCCAACTAGTGCCTAGATCTGAATCTAGGCACTAGTGATTCATTAAAACATTCACTAATGAGGGGGAGCGCGGTCATAATAAGCCTTCCAATTAGCGGCTAGAGAGAAAGATTAAGGCGCGAAGGACAAAACCTTGACGTCCTCTTCTATTATTTCTATCATCAGTGGTTGGATCTACAATGGTTGACTGGGTTTCTCACACTGCCGCTGATTGGTCTTTGTTGTGAGTGCGTGGAACTGGCCATGAGCAAAGAAACCTTTGGACGTGCAGTCCTAGGATACGGACCAATTTTTGGCTGAGGTTCTTTGACTGGGGGTCCTTGCTCCACTGGCTCAGAAGTTCCCCAAATGTGCCATCGAGCTGGGGACCGCCGAGTAGAATCTCACCGGCGTGGTGGCCGGGTCAGCGTTACGAGGGGAGATTCCGTTCGCCGCCAGAGCGAATCCATTTGTGACCACACGTGACCTTGAGTAGATTCGCACCGAATCGGGATCCTATCCGGTGAAATGTGAAAGTCATTGCGATTTTCAGCAGTGATCGCCAGCTAATAATACCAACTCATGGTGACTCGCACGTTAGTTGGGGCTTGTCGATGTTGCGGGGTGACTCGATATAAACGCCATAGGCACAGTTGGAAAACTTCCCACGACAACCGGACCGCTTCCCGAAATAGATCCTCATCCGAATAGGACCACTGATTGTTCTGATGTTCGGCTGGACGTGGTACTTGCCGACGCACGCCTAACTGAAGGCTCCACATCATCACCCCGCATTCATAAACACACTGAGGCGAAAACTAAGAATGCGCATCGGGAAATTCGGCCGCACCGTTCGGTTGACCTTCGGCAGGGCGGTGGGCTGGAATCGTCTCGTATTTTGACTGAGTTTGAGCAAGAGGGCCAGAGGCTGGATGGAGAAGAAGGTACGAGCAGGAAGAAATGAATGCTGAATCGGTGCCTAGCTGGGTCGTTTAAACCGGTGTAGTAGGCGTAAGCGATCCAGCAAAAAAACTACTGGCAAGTACTTGAACTATTGACTCCCCTATCCAGATGGTTCGGAGAAATATAAGCTAGCTCTGGCTCAGGCGGTATCTGTAGCGTTTTCAAGGGTTTCGATAATACCAGCCCCAACACCATCACCCCATACGTTAACTGTGGTTCGGAAACGGTCTAGGAGCCAATCAACGGTTAGAATCAAGCCGATCCCTTCAATCGGAAGGTCAACGGCTTTCAGCACGATAACCATAGTGACCAACCCCGCTTGTGGGATACCCGCGGCTCCAATAGCGGCTAGCGTAGCAGTTAGTACAATCACTAACTGTTGAGCAGGACCCAAATTTATGCCATAGACTTGGGCAATGAAAATTGCCCCCACAGCTTCATAAAGCGCCGTTCCGTCCATATTGATGGTGGCTCCAAGTGGCAAAACAAAGCTAGTGGTACGATTGGAAATTTGGTTGTTGTTTTCTAGTCCTTCCATTGATAATGGCAGTGTCGCCGAGCTCGAGGCCGTCGAGAAGGCGTTCAACAGTGCCGTTGCCATACCGGAGAAGAAGGATAATGGATTTCTCCTACCAAAAAACGAGAGTAAAATCGGCAAAACGATGATGCCGTGGATGCTCAAACCGAGTACGACTGTTAGACTGTACTTACCCACAGCCATCAACTCAGGCAAAAAACCGTCGAATCCACCTTCAGCCCCAATCTTACCCGCAATCAGCCCAAAAATACCGACGGGGGAGACAATCATAATCCAATGCACGATCTTCATTACACCGTCGTTAAGAGCCGAGATCGTTTTTATGGCAGTAGCGGAATGACCACCTACTACTGTCAGTGCTCCGCCCAATAGCAGTGAGAAAAGGATCAAGGGTAGAATGTCCATCTGGACCATAGCCTTGAAAACGTTAGTCGGAATCATTCCTTGTTTGCCGGTGGTCGGATTTCCTATCACCACTCTGGCCAGCGTATCAGCAATCCCCGCACCTTCCTTTCCTGCTACTTTATCCGCTATCGGTAGTTCGATATTGACTCCTGTTCCTGTGGCAGATAAGTCAGGGTCGGCTGATAGAATTTGATCGTTCACCTTTTGGAATGGCACTTCAGATTGGCCAACTTGCAGATAAAAGACATTCTCCTCGGCCTGAATATATCGCCAAGATGCTACCGTCGCACTATTGGAACTAATTTGTTGGATTCGGCCTTGCACATTTTGTTTGGGCAGTACCAATAAATACTTATCCTTAAAGTTTTCGACCTGCTTCTTAGTCCACCTATCGTTGACCAATTTAACTGTATTACCGTTAACCGTGTAAGCATAATCGGGGTGCTCTTCCCCACTCGAAATTCCGACCCCAGGCCGAATAATATTGACCAAGATAACACCTAAAATCACCGATATAGCCGTCGTTGTCATGTAGTAGCCTACAGTCCGACCACCGATGCTACCGAGGTTACGAATGTCACCCAAGCCTGTAATGCCAACGATCATCGATAATATCACCAGTGGTACCACCATCATTTTGAGTGAATTGAGAAAAATATCCCCCAAAAAGGTGAATTTGACTGCGAATGTGGGTACAACACCGCCGATGATGGTGCCGACAATAATGGCGACCACAATTCCGATTAAAATGCCTGGACCTTCACCTTGGTTCTGTTCAGACCCGTTTTGATTCATAGTGTTAATTTCTCCGTAAGATTCAATTTTTATGCTTGTGTGAGTTATCGTGGTCGGTTCGTAAGTATTATAGCACAGGTTAGATTAGAAGATTGGAAAAAAGCTGAATCAACCCCGATCTAAGACCTTGTCTAGTGATGGTTACACAAAAACCCGATAACTCAAGCCCGCACATAAACAGATACATCAACAGCGTCTTCGACTGGGCTTGCGCTTTGACTACAGGTTAGTTACAATTGGTGGTTGTTATATTCTAGCCTAATAAAATAGATTTAAAGGAACCTTCCAGTGGATCAAATGCTGATTCAATTTTTGCCGTTTATCGCTATTTTTGTGATCATGTACCTGCTGATTATTCGCCCGGAAAGCGTTAAACGGAAAAAACATCAACAGATGTTAAATAATCTTTCCAAAGGTGATGAGGTGGTGACGCAAGGAGGCGTATACGGCAGAGTTGCCGCGGTTAATGAAAAAAGTATCATGCTAGTCATAGCTGAAGGGGTCAAAATAGAGGTTTCCCGTAGTGCGGTTTCTTTCCTGAAAAAGGGGGGGGAGCTAATCGAAGGTGAGTGAGGTTCGAGGCTAGTAGTTCAACTAAGCTATAATTCTAAGCAATTCTAAGCCTGAAATTTAAGCCTGAATCAATGACTTCATATTTTCAGTCAGCTACTACATGAACCAATCTACCCGTTTCTTACCAAGCCAGCCTGTTTCCCAGACCAAATCTCGATTTTTGTGAAGTGTCTCGGTGAGTTGGTAAGAAACGCACTCTAGTTTGTTCCACTTCATCCAATCGACACTAATTTCCCCCAGCCTCGTTGATTCCTCTATCTTGCTTATGCCCTCTGCTATACGAAAGTGGCTATCCATAGTCTATTCGCTAAAAACCTGCTGGAATGCACTGAAGCCCGGTCAGTAGCTACTGACATTTCAATTTGAGTCGGCGTCTACTCTTAACCAAACGGACTGTCAAGGGCATCAATTCCAGCATTACAGTGCGGAGGCGTCTTCCCCCGGCGGGGTGCCTGAGCGGTGACAGGTTCCCCGTCCACCCATCGGTCTAATCCAGCACAGGATATCGTAGGCTAACTTAGCCGAATACATCTCGGTTTCTTAATGCTTCGGATAAGGCTTTGTGTGGGCGGTTGGGGGATGTCTGTCGGGTTCGATGCTAAAGCGGAAAAGGGGTTGAGATTTAATGCCAGGCGAACTTTCTCCTTGCCAGAGAAAGGACCGGGGCAGGAGCCCAACTTGACTTGAACAAAGTAAAATACCTGGCACGTTATTATCTTTATAATGCGTCCGATTATTGTCCCAGGTTGATACAGACAAGTTCTTCGTCGTTTCGGACGAAAATGTGTTTGTTGGCAAAGGCTGGATGTGACCAGCAAACACCGCCTCGCTGATTGAGCTGATCCCGTGTCGGTTGGATAATTTGCGCCCGGCTAATCAGGTCTACTCCCTGTGGAGAGAACTTAGCCAGCATCAGTTCCCCTTTTTCGTTAAAGATCCATACCTGAGCGCCGTTTTTGACAAAGTGGGCGGTACTCCATCGTTCGATGGGGGCAATGGTTGCATCTTCAAAAACTCGGTCACCAGTCGCTAGTTCGAGGCAACGAAAGTAGCCATAGCTGTCGATACCGTATACATGATCGTTGATTAGTAGCGGTGTCGAAATCAGCGAGTGCAAACTGTCGGTTTGATGCTCATCCTTGCCCCTCCGATGCCAGACCTTTTCTACGCTGAGTTCAGATGGATGCAGACGAATTAGCATCGATCCGTCAAAAAAGTTGCTGATCAGTAGATGGCCCTGATGATAAACAGGCGTGGCAATACCAATCACCATCTGAGAAGGTGGAAAAGGCACTTCCCAGTAGGTTCCCCCGGTTTGTGGGGAGAGCCCGACTACATGATCGCCGGTATAACAGACCAGTACCCGTTGGTCGGCCTGGTAGATCAAGATCGGCGTCGCATAAGAGGCCGGGTCTGACCTGGCCGTCCACAACTCTTCCCCCGTCTGTCGATGCAGGGCAACCAGGCAGGCTGTACGACCGCCAACCTGCAGAATAAGGCGATGGTCTTCGATCAGCGGAGAGGCAGCAATCCCCCATGTCGGCATCTGGATCTGGTAGATCTGTTTTAGGTCTTTGTGCCACTGGATCTGTCCCGTCCTGGCATCCAGACAGTGGAGGTGCCCCATCGTACCCAAGGCGTATGCCAGCCCCTCTACCACAACAACCGAAGCACGGGGGCCTGCCATATAGCCTACATCCCGATATTCGCAATCGTAGCTATGTATCCAGATCTGTTGACCTGTTTGAGCGTCAAAGCAGAGGATGCGTTCCACCTGTTTGGGTTTGGTTAACCGATCCATAACGTAGACGTATCCTTTAGCTACCGTTGGGCCCGTATATCCGCTATTGATTGGTACCTGCCAAACAGGTTGTAACTGTTCCGCTTGAAAATGATCGATGAGGCCGGTTTCACTCCAGGTGCCGTCTTGATTAGGCCCGCGCCATTTAGGCCAATCGCCGGCGACAACAATGCTGGAGAAGAGAAGAGGTACAATTAAAAGAATCTTATTAACCATGGTCCTACCGTCCACTGTAACGTTTGATTAGGAATTGCTGTCCATCGTAAAAACATCTCTATGGTGGATTCCCATTATGATGAGAATGACATGAAAGACATTGACAGTCAATATTCGAAACTCTTGGGCAATTTGATGGTATTCGTTTACCTGCTGGATATAGCACTTCAACTTTTTTTGTTCTCGCTAAAATTTCTCATCCAACGGCTCTAGAAATTGTTCAATCGAAGTCGTAGCTGACAATTCCTTTCGACCTTGCTTCGGTTTTTGCGTTTCATTGTTCCTCTCGTAATATTTCTGCATATTTCTGCGGTTCCAACAAGTACCTGGTGAGGTTTCCATATACTATAACATTAAATTTAAAAGTCAAGACGAAAGCTGATCTACGAACAGGATAATCTCAAGTTTCAATCACCGGAACCAAAACGGCCTCACGGAATTGACCCAGATCGATACCGTTGTAGGTGAGTTCTACAGGAATAACCAAACGCTGTTCTTTAGGTGTTGGCAGATCTATAGGTAAATCCAGGCTAAATTCTAGTGACCCGTCTGTCTTAGGGACCAATTCCACTGTTTTTGAACCTACCGACTGAGACCACCATTTCGGTAGTACCGGCCGGCCGGTAGCACGACTAACCGTCTCTGAATGGTTGCTAATGTCGATGCGAATCGTAAACGATTGACCCGCTGCAACCTGCTGTTCGTAAGGATAGCAACGAACCCAATGTTGATCCATCCCATAGTTCGGGTGATCCCAGGGGAAAAGCTGACCGAAGAGTTTCTCTCGCTGTCGTAGATTTTGTTGCATCAGTTGAATTTGTTCGGCGGTAAAATCAAAAGCCGGTGCCACGTGACAATTGAAAATGTGGGTCGGTTGGAGATCTGAAATCAATTTCAGGCAGTGTTGGTAGCCGACCTCATCACCTAATAGATTCCGGTTGCCAGAACAGTAATCATCGATGCCCGACATGGTAAAAGAATCACCGGAAAAAAAGAGACGATGCCCGTGACCTTCAACCAGAAGTCCGCCATGATAGTAGGTCTGTCCTGGAAAATGGTAGGCCGTTATTCGGAATTCGTTCCAACTCCAGGAGTCTCCATCCCCGGTCCGATGGTCGATCTGTGCCACCGAAGGCGAAATACATGGCAACCGAAAGGCGGTAGGATTTTCGATCACCTCTGCTACTACCGTATCGGTCCACGTTGGCACCTGAAACTGCTGCTGGAATTCAGGAATCGCATCGACATGATCGTCGTGATAGTGGGTAATCCAAAAACCGGTTACTCGGCTGATTTCACCATCTTGCCGGTACTGTTCAATTTGACGGATGATATGCTCACCGCCACAGTCCATGACAAAGGCTTCGCCATTATCGGCGATGATCATCCAGGTAGTTCCAAAATGGCGTAAGTAGACGGGGACATCCAACGCTGGTCGAATCGGAAGATGATGAGAATGTAGGTCGGTTAGATCCGGGAACTTGTCCGGGAAATAGTGGCGGAGCGCAGAGATCGCCAAATAGTGGTCGTAACACTGCTCAATCCGGTCAGACAGGGCCTGAATAGCCTCTGACGGTTGCCGAATGATAGCACCGTGTGTCGGAACCAGCAGATCGGGTTGTAGCTCTTCAAGTCGATGCAAACTCTCCATTAAGCGGTGACGATCGCCCATAAATCCGTGATAATCGGTAGTGCCCTCACCTTTCTGCATGGCATATAGATTCTGAATCTGTCCTCGACCGTAGATCAGATCGCCTGAGAAGACGATGCGTTGGTTACCGGACTCAACTAGATAGGAGAGACTACCATCAGTGTGACCTGGCGTTTCAATAGCTGTAATTTGCGTTTGACCGAATTGTAGTTGATCACCAGCCTTCAAACCATCGGTGACGGAAATTGATTCCGACAACAGGAGATGGTGGGGATGGTAGTTGTAGAGATGCCATCGGAACTCGGGGTCGTTCCAGAACTGTTCCACTGCTTCAAAGTAGGGCCGTTCCTGTTCCGGGACATAGATCCGTGTCTGTTCGGTGGTCAGACCGACTACGCCTGAAGCGCTGTCACGATGGTGGTGGGTCATTAGAATATGGCTGATTTCCAGATCGTCAGGTTGTTTGAATTGTTGGCCTACCTGACCATCTCCACAGTCAATCAGCAACACTTGTCCCGATTGGTCAGGAGATTGCCAAAGCACGCCTACATTGGCACATCCGTGATGGACGAAAAGTTGATCGGTTAGTTGAACCATGTCCATTTTCACTCCTTAATGGATCGATTATCAATGGGGTTATATTCTGAGAACAGTTCCAGGAATAGTAGTAGATCTTTGCAAAGGTTTTCATTGCAACAAGCAACAAGCAACAAGCAACAAGTATAGGTATCAAGTATAGGTATCAAGTATAGGTCAACTATCGACTTTTTAGTGTTATACCCACCGAAACGGGAATCCATACACTGAATCTGGTCACCTGAAAAACCGTAGACGTCCAATCTGGTGTCACGGCAATATAGTATGTATGAAGCAATAAACATTGACTTTCTTGACAGTTTGTGCCACATTTCCCCCAACACCTGTTCTGCTACAAACTGATGTGAGCGTCGGGAGAGATAGGTTGTTATGGTACACAGTCTGTTCTACAGAGAGCAAGTATCAAAAAAACCGATCAACGAAATATTGAGCTGTGATTAAGATCTCTAAACGTCTGAAGGCCGTTGCCAACTATTGCCCAGTAGGAGCAATAGTAGTCGATGTCGGCTCAGGTCACGGTAAACTACCGCTTTACCTGTGCCAGGCGGGCGTCGCTTCACAGGTCATCGCTGTTGAGTTAAACACGGATCCGCTCACCAACATCCGGCGACTTGTTCGGCCTTATGCAGACCAGGTTGAGGTCAGGGCCGGGAACGGGTTACAACCGTTGTGTGCTGAAGAGATGGAGGTGGTCTGCATCGCCGGACTGAGTGCGCTGCTAATGACACAGATCTTGGAGGCTGCAACTGCCAAGTTGACGATGACAACTCGACTGATTCTGCAACCAACTCGTCATCCGCAAGTCGTGCGGCAGTGGTTGCTAGATAACGGTTGGGAACTGGTAGAAGAACAGATGGTAGAAGAGAAGTCGCGTCGCAAGCCAAAAACTCACACCATTTTAGTGGCTGAACAAGGGAACCCGCTTAATCCTTACCAGACGGATAGACGGCTATCCGTGTCTGACCTGATCTATCTGGGTCCCTTTCTGTGGAGGAGTCGAGC
>Ga0208128_1000145_pt1 | contig 28919 bp, 28 predicted proteins | sample ETNtaG_35_FD_185758 | JGI IMG/M metagenome (GOLD analysis project Ga0208128, IMG submission 185758) | Marine microbial and viral communities from oxygen minimum zone, Eastern Pacific Ocean - ETNP201306PF51B (SPAdes) (version 2) | ecosystem: Environmental > Aquatic > Marine > Oceanic ... | reverse complement strand
GCTTGGAGATAGAGAGGCGATTTTTGGTTACTGGAGAAGAGTGGCGGGCTTTGGCGGGGCCGGCTCAACCTTTACGCCAGGGTTACCTAGCCGCAAGCCTGCATGGATTTACCGTCAGGATCAGGATCATTGCGATGGATCAGGCTTGGCTAACCCTTAAGGCCCCTGCTGAGGGAATTGCTCGCCATGAGTTCGAATACTTGATTCCACTGGTAGACGCAGAAGCCCTTTGGGGCTTGGCCCCTCATCGGCTCACCAAGACGCGTTACAAACTGAGCCTCGATGGCGGCGATTGGGTTGTTGATTGTTTTGAAGCTGAGAATTCTCCTCTTGTGCTGGCCGAGGTGGAACTTCCCTGCGCTGAGGAGCCTTTACAGGTTCCCAATTGGTGCGGGGAGGAGGTGACTAGTGCTTCTCAATGGAGCAATGCAGCGCTGGCACACACGCCAATTAATCAATGGTCCCAAGAGAAGCGCCTTTATTACGCCTTGGGTTAGCCAAAACGACCAATGCTCCTTTAGGATTTCTTTATAGTTTAAGCCAGATGGGCTGGCTGCTCGGGCAGTTGAGGCTGCGGGAGGCAAGTTGTGCTTGGTTTGTATGACACCGATGGCATTCTCCGCGTCACTTGCCGCGATCGTGAGGCTTGTATGGCCTACGCCGAGTTGTTTGAACTAGAGGTCGCTGGATGCTCTCTTTTGCCTATAACAGAGCCAGTTGTTGTTGCGTTTAGGAATCAGCGCCGGAGCCGTTGGGTAGGGAGCAGCAATTAAATCCATCGCGGCAGATTTTGCCGTGATCCATGGCCCAATTCAGAAGAGCCACCCGGTTTTTTGAACCGGTTTTGGTGAACATGTTGCTGACATGATTGTCTACAGTTCGCTTGCTGATAGTGAGCTTTTCAGCGATTTCCTGGTTGGTTAGACCATCGGCAACCAGGACAATGATTTCCATTTCCCTTGCGGAGAGGGAAATATGAACTGAACTGGGGACATCGCCTGTGACCATTTCCTCCCCTATTCCTGATCTCTTGTCATCTTACGCAGATTTAGGGCAATCGATCCCTCATAGTTGGTTAGTGAAGGGGATTGGGATTTGAGTTCAGCTTTGCAGCGCTCCATTGAGGCCGGGGCTGTGACCATTACTGCAGAGATCATGCCCCCTCGCGGTGCGGATCCTTCCCATGCCTTAACCATGGCCCAGGGTTTGAAAGGTTTGGTTCATGCCATCAATGTGACGGATGGCAGCCGTGCAGTAATGCGTATGAGCAGCCTTGCTCTCTGCCGTTTGCTACTAGATGCCGGCTTGGAGCCAATTTTGCAGCTTGCTTGCCGTGATCGCAATCGTATAGCTCTGCAATCTGATCTGTTGGGAGCACATGCCCTGGGTATTCGTAACCTGCTTTGTCTCACAGGTGATCCGGTCAGGGTTGGGGATCAACCTGAAGCGCGACCTGTGCATGACTACGAGTCGGTGAAATTACTTGGCCAGGTGACTGCCCTTAATCGTGCTGAGGATCCCGTTTCGGGTCTCCTACCTGATGGAGCTACTGCGTTGTTCGCTGGCGCCGCTGCTGATCCCAATTGCCAGAGTTTGAGTGGTCTGCGTCGTCGTCTGGAACGAAAGAAGGAGGCTGGTGCCCGTTTTCTTCAGACTCAAATGGTGATGGAAGCCGCTGTGCTCGAGTTCTTTTGCAATCAGGTGGCCAATCCTCTCGGGTTGCCTGTGCTGGCGGGAGTGTTTTTGCTGAAATCAGCTCGTAATGCTCTGTTCATTAATCGGGTTGTACCTGGAGCATGTATTCCTGAGTCATTGATAGCTCGGCTGGATGAAGCGCTTGATCCAGCGGCGGAGGGTATTGCAATTGCTGCTGAGCAGGTCAAGAGTTACTTGGCTATTACCCAGGGTGTTCATTTAATGGCTGTTAAAGCCGAACAGCGTATCCCCCAGATTCTTGATCAGGCTGGAGTCAGTTTGGAGCTGGTGTGAGTTCTGTGCCAAGTAGTTCGGCCATGGCCTTCTGCTGAGGGGATGGCTCGATAAGATCCTGGCGCCGAGCATCGGTAATTAGCCAGTCAAGGGCTGCTTCTTGCAGGTCAAAGTGATCGCCATTTTTGCCAACGCAATAACGGCCAAACACCAGCTTTTCCACCAGTTGGACTCCGGGCCCAATGCGGGAATAGTCAAAGATGATCGAATTGTCGATGGTTGCTCCCTCGCAGATACAACAGCTAGGGCCGATCATTGAGGGGCCAATAATTGTTGCTCCATCTTCTATTCGGGTCATACCACCTACATAAATTGGACCCTCAACATGGATCTTGTCCCAATTCGCGGCAACGTTTAAACCTGTATAGATCCCAGGACGCACCTCTTTGCCAGGGACACTTACTTGGCGAACTTCTCCTTGCAGCACACTGCGAATGGCTCTCCAGTAATCGGGGACTTTGCCAATATCTACCCATTCGAAATCCATTGGCAGAGCAAAAAACGGTAATTGCATCTCCACCAGCTTTGGAAATAGGTCTGAACCAATATCGAAGGGTTGGTTAGAAGGAATGTGCTCGAAGATCTCGGGTTCGAATAGATAGATACCGGTGTTTATTGTGTCGCTCAGTGCTTCATCGGTAGATGGTTTTTCCTGGAATGCCTGAACACAGTCGTTTTTGTCAGTAACAACGACGCCATAGCTGCTTACTTGATCTTTAGGAACTCGTTTGGTAACCAAGCTGGCTAGAGCCCCTTTGGCACGATGGCGTCTTACGGCCTCTGAAAGGTCTAGATCAATTAGTGCATCACCGCAGAGCACAACAAAAGTGTCGTCAAAAAATTGCTGGAAATCCTGGATTTTTTTTAGGCCGCCAGCGGAACCAAGGGCATCACCGATAAGTTCGCCATCTTCGATACGTCCCTCGAAGCTGTAGGCGATCTCTACACCAAAGCGCTGGCCATCGCGGAAGTAGTTCTCAATTTCTTCTGCCAGGTGAGACACATTCACCATCACTTCCTTAAACCCGTGCTCCTTGAGCAGTTCCAGCAGAAACTCCATAACGGGTTTCTGAAGGATGGGAATCATCGGCTTGGGAACCACGTGGGTGATCGGCTGGACGCGCGTCCCTTTGCCGGCCGCCAAGATCATCGCCTTCATTGGCGTTGTTAGGCCTCAGATCGAGTAGACAACATAGACGTCAACTCAGGCAGCCATCGCAGCCTTGGCCGGCGTGGCAGCTGGCACGTTGAGGCTGGCAAGCGGCAGTTGGGCAATAGTGCCTGGAGATAGCAGGCGCTTGAGCCTAAGAGGGGCATACAGGGATCCTTCCTGAGTTAGCTCCACTTTCCCTTGAGAGCAGAGAAATAGCAGTGCCCAGAACACTCCCACTCGATCAGTATCCAAGTCTGCATTAGCCGCCTGTTCCCATTGACCAATCAAGAGTTCAAAATCAACCCAATGCAGCGCCTGCTCCCAGTCATTGAGGAATACTCCCAGGGCCGCGGTTGTTTCGGGAAGCTTTTCTCTGTGAGCTAAGGCAGTGACTTGAGCAATGGCCTCTCGCTCGCTATAGCGTTTATGTCGTTGGCGCCGCCGCTGCTGTAATTCGTCGGATTCGAGTTGTTCTGCTATCGATTCCAGTTGTTCGATCAGTTCCCCTAGGGTCACCGGACGTCGCAAGGGTGGTGGTGCCACCGGGCGACGTTTTAGGTGGCGTTCAGGGCGCCTGGGAAGTTCAAAACTAGGATCCAGCCAACCTTGTTCTAATAATTCGGGTTCAAATCCTTCCTCAAATAGAGGCTCTGGCGGGAAGGTTTGGGCTTCTAGAACCTCTGCTTTGAGGCCCACCAATACAGATGCAGCTAAAAAGGCTTCGCTGCTGTCGGCTAAATCTTGTTCATAGCTGCCGCCTTGTCTTTGTATTTGAACGGCCACTTGTCTAGGCACCTCAATCCTCTGGCGTAGTTGATCGAGGAAGCCGTCTACAACAGCAATCACATCAACATCCCAGGGATCCAGTTCACCTCGCTCTGCAGCATCTTGCAGCAGACGAATGGCAAGGCGGGCACCTGAATCAGAACCCTTAATTAGCCCATCATTCGGCAAGGCAAAGATCACGCTATTTAATAAGCTATCGATCTTGTTGTGTTGATGCTAGGGGGATATTTCGCAGCTGGTCATAATGTGATTTTTCAATTCAACCGTTTTGCCTTTGTTTTTGTCGCTTGATGAGATTCATGCGAGCGGGATTGCGGGGTCGGTTTGGTTTTTGTCTGGATATGCCTCTCCATTAATCGAAACCTACGTGAGGTGTGAATGCTTGGCTCTGGTTCAGGTCGGAGTCAAGAGAAAGATCGAAGTTTCTTACTCTCTGTTCAAGAGTTAAGAGTGCGATTGAGCCATTGGCAGTCTTGGCGAGGAGATCACAGCAGGAGCCATGGAGGTGTTGCGAATCAGCAGTGCTGAGGGTTTTGTGATGCGTTGCATGGCTATCTCATCTCGCTTAACTAGCGCTTGTATGGATGCGGTATAGCTATCTGTCATCAGCCTGGGGTAGAGGCCGATGCCGATAATTGGTACTAGCAAGCAGCTGATGATGTAGACCTCGCGTGGTTCGGCATCAACCAGATTGGTATGGGAGACAAGTTGGTCATTTTCTTTGCCGAAGAAGATTTCTCTTAGCATTGAAAGCAGGTAGATCGGAGTGAGGATTACGCCGATCGCTGCTAATCCAGCAATCACAATTCGGAATGGCAGGGTGTAGGCCTCATCGGTGGCAAAGCCAACGAAAATCATCAATTCAGAAACGAAACCACTCATGCCTGGCAGAGCCAGTGAGGCGAGTGCGCAGACGGTCCATAGGGCAAACATGATTCGCATTTTTTGACCTACACCTCCCATCTCATCAAGTTGCAAGGTGTGGGTGCGGTCGTAGGTGGCTCCTACAAGGAAAAACAAACTGGCGCCGATCAACCCATGACTGATCATCTGCAGCATGGCGCCACTGGTTCCTAGAACACTGAAGCTGCCAATACCGATCAGTACAAAGCCCATGTGGCTGATTGAGCTGTAGGCGATCTTGCGTTTGAGGTTGCGCTGTGCGAATGAGGTGAGAGCGGCGTAGATGATGTTGACCACCCCCAGCACGATTAGCAGCGGGGCAAATTGGGCATGCGCTTCTGGTAGTAGCTGAGCGTTAAAGCGCATTAGCGCATAGCCGCCCATTTTCAGCAGGATCCCTGCAAGCAGCATGTGTACTGGAGCCGTTGCCTCGCCATGGGCATCTGGTAGCCAGGTGTGCAGGGGCACAATCGGTAGCTTTACGCCGAAGGCAATTAGCAATCCGGCGTAACAGAGCAGCTGGAAGCCAGTGCTAAAGCTTTGTTGGGCCAGGTTGGTGTATTCAAAGTTGGGGGTGCCTCCGCCGAAAAACCCCATAGCTAGTGCCACCAGCAGAATGAACAGTGAACTGCCGGCGGTATAAATGATGAATTTTGTGGCCGCATATTGACGCTTTTTGCCGCCCCAGATCGCCAGCAATAGGTAAACCGGCAACAGTTCAAGCTCCCAGGCCAGGAAGAACAGGAGCATGTCCTGAACGGCGAAAACTGCGATCTGGCCGCCATCCATGGCCAGTATCAAGAAGAAGAACAGCTTGGGTTTGAAGGTCACCGGCCAGGCGGCCAGCACAGCTAGAGCTGTGATGAAACTAGTGAGCAGAATTAACGGCATCGAGAGGCCGTCAGCTCCAACGGCCCAGGTCAGGCCTAGATCAGGTAGCCAGCTAACACGTTCGGATAGTTGTAAACCGCTCAGGCTGGGGTCATAGCCATACAGGTAGGCACCTACGGTGATCAAAAAGGTCACCAGGGCTACACCGAGGGCAAACCAACGCACCTGCTTGCCATCCCCGTCATCGGGGATGAATGGCACCAGCAGGGATCCCACAATCGGGAACAAGATTGAGAGGCTCAACCAGGGGAAGTTGGCTCTCACCTCATTGGTAAGCAGTTGTGCACCAGTTTCCAAGGGTGCGCTTACGGCAAGCTCCAACACGGAAGGGCCTTATCAGCACTTGTTGGAGTGTAGAAATACTCGGCGTTCTGGCATCGCCTAGATAGGCGATGACACACACAATGTGGTTGGAATTAGCTCACAGGGCTGCCAAGAACGCCGAAAAGCACCACCAGGGCTATTACTCCACCGAACACAATTAGGGCATAGAACTGGGCGCGTCCGGTCTCGAAGTACTTAAGGCCTTCACCGCTGCCAATTGTTAGTAGGCCTGTGAGGTTGACGACACCATCTACTACTTTTGCGTCTACTTCAAGCACTTCTCGCGCCAGTTTGCGACTGCCACGTACGAAGAGCTTTTCATTGATTTCATCTAAATACCACTTATTAGCGAGGAAGGAATTGATGCTGGGGAAGCGAGCGGCCAATAATTGGCCAAGATCGATGCGTTGTAGGTAATAAGCCAAGACCGCCAAGCTGATACCTGCCGTCGAGATCGCAACGGAAGCACCTGCAAGTGGGAGGAATTCACTCCAGCTGAATGTCTCGGCCATTTCAAGCGCCTCTTTGGGGTTGAGCAGGGCTGCAAACTGGCTGTTCCATGGGGTTCCGAGCAGACCGATTAGCACTGAGGGCACAGCAAGGACTGCTAATGGCATCGTCATCGACCAGGGGGACTCATGCAGTACTCCGGCATGGTGTGGATGGTCGTCGTCAATGCCTTTGCCGGCAGCAGAAAGAAGTTGGTTCTGCAGGTCTTTATCGTCTCCCTTGAATGGACCCTCAAAGGTCAGGAAGTAGAGGCGGAACATGTAGAAGGCTGTCATCCCTGCTGTTAGGAAGCCGACAAGCCAGAGCAGTGGGAAGGCCATGAATGCCTGCCCCAGAATTTCGTCCTTACTCCAGAAGCCTGCTAAGGGTGGGATGCCACTGATCGCAATACAGCCAATTAGGAATGTGGTCGATGTGATCGGCATCTTCTTGCGTAGGCCACCCATCAACCGCATGTCTTGGGCGAGGATCGGTTCATGCCCCACCACGTCTTCCATGGCGTGGATTACTGAACCTGAGCAGAGGAAAAGCATTGCCTTGAAAAAGGCGTGCGTTACTAAATGGAACATGCCGGCAACGGGTGCACCACAGCCCATTGCAAGCATCATGTATCCCAGTTGAGACACTGTGCTGTAAGCAAGCCCTTTCTTTAGATCCATCTGGGTGAGGGCGATGGATGCTCCCAGAAAGCAGGTGATCGTGCCAATAATGGCGATCACTAAACCCACTACGGGGAATTGACTGTAAAGAGGATCGAGCCTGGCAACGAGGAATACACCAGCTGCCACCATGGTGGCAGCATGAATTAAGGCGGAAATTGGTGTCGGGCCTTCCATGGCATCAGGAAGCCAAACATGTAGTGGGAATTGAGCCGACTTCGCCATCGGCCCCATAAATACCAATAGGCATAACGTCAGAGCTGCCCAGCCGGGCACGCTGCCGTTAGTGATGGCATCAGATAGGCCATCGGCGATGCCTTGGAAATCAAAACTGCCAGTAGCCCAGAACAGGCCGAGAATGCCTAGTAGCAGGCCGAAATCACCGACACGGTTCACCACAAAGGCCTTTTGGGCTGCATGGGCGGCTCCATCCCGGTTGTACCAGAAGCCCACCAGTAGGTATGAGCACATCCCTACTAGCTCCCAGAAAACGTAAATTTCGAGAAGATTTGGGCTGATAATCAGTCCCAACATCGAACTACTGAACAGGGCTAGGTAGGTGAAAAAACGCACGTAGCCCTTGTCGTGGGCCATATAGCCATGGGAGTAGATCATCACCAGCAGAGCAATGGTGGTGACCAGGGCAAGCATCACTGCCCCAAGTGGATCAATCACATAACCCATGGGCAGGGTGAAACTGCCGGCACTAGCCCAGATAAATAGATGGGTTACAGGAGGCGCGCCTGCTAGTTGCTCTGCGAGTACTGCATAGCTCAATACTGCAGCAGCACCTAGACAGCTGAGCAGCACTACTGCTACTGGTTTGCGCAGGCGGTTAATGGTGTGGTTGAAACTGATTAATCCCAGGCCTGTGGCCAAGGCCCCTAGCAGGGGGAGCACCGGGATTAACCAGGCGATGTCAGCAGCCGAGGGCATCCGGTTGAGGCAGGCTCCTGGGAGTGTAGGGAATTCAGCTCAGAACACCTTCTAGCTTCGAGGAAAGAAAGGCTGCGCTCCCAAGTGGGATGAAGCGATGGGAATACCAAAACACGCCCACGGCGATAGCTATGCCCAATTGGGCAGGCCTTAGAACTTCTTGCCATGGCAATTGTTGTCGTCCATCGAGTATCGCCAAAAAAGGAAATACGGAGGTGTTATCTCGCAGCTCATCAAAAGCATCTCCGAATTGGGTTTTTAATCTGCGATCGCCATGCCATACAGCAAAGAGGTGATGGCCAATCAGGCCTGCGCAAGTGACGAGCATGAAGCTGCTGCCAATCCAGAGCGCATGAGAGAAACACCAGAGGATCTGGCCAATTGCCTGGGGATGACGACTGATGCGGATGATTCCCGTTGCATAAAGACGCACTTTCGGCTTAAGCACAGCGGGAATTTCCAACAGGTTGTAGGTAGCGGGGTACAGAAATAGGAAGCTGATTGCTGTGAGTATCCAGATCATTGGCACCATGCCTGGCACCCCTTGCAGATTCCAGAGATGTAGCCCGTCGTAGCGATGAGCAAGGAAGTAGCCAATCACCAGCACAGCTGAGGGGACGCTGACTGCGGCAAAGATCAATCGCCATGCTCTGGCTCCGACTCGTGCTTCGGCATAGCTGCGTAGGGCTGCTCCACCGCTGTGGATTACTGCGAAGACAAGCAACAGCGCAAGCATCACAAGGCTGCTGTGATGACCTCCAGACGAAATTTGTGCCAAGGGCCCATTGCAATGATTTTTGATTCTGGTGTCTAGGGTTTTCCGATTACAGTTTTTCTGTAGTTGCTGCCTGGCTGGCAGGTCCTTTATGGCCGATCTGCCTTTCACCCTCGATCAGTTGCGTATCCTCCACGCCATCGTGAGTGAGGGCAGCTTCAAGAAAGCAGCGGATAGTCTTTACGTCACCCAGCCGGCGGTGAGCCTGCAGATTCAGAACCTCGAGAAGCAGTTAGAAGTTTCCTTGTTTGATCGAGGTGGTCGAAAGGCTCAACTCACCGAAGCAGGTCACTTGCTACTTAGCTACTGCGAAAGGATTTTGAGTCAGTGCCAGGAAGCATGTCGAGCTCTTGATGATCTTCATGAGCTCAAAGGTGGATCTTTAGTAGTAGGGGCTAGCCAGACGACGGGCACTTATTTGATGCCACGGATGATTGGTTTGTTTCGGCAGAAGTACCCGGATGTAGCTGTGCAGCTGCAAGTGCATAGCACCCGTCGCACTGGCTGGAGTATTGCCAATGGTCAAATTGACCTGGCGATCATTGGTGGTGAGCTCCCTTCGGAGCTCAATGAAATTCTTCAGGTGGTGCCTTACGCCAGTGATGAACTGGCCCTGGTGCTGCCGGTGAAGCATCCCTTGTCAAGGCTTGTGGAACTCACCAAAGAAGATCTTTACCGTCTTGGTTTTATTAGCCTCGACTCTCAGTCCACTACTCGCAAGATGCTTGATAAGTTGCTAGCTCGATCCGGTTTGGATGTGCAGCGCTTACGGATAGAGATGGAGCTCAATTCTCTTGAGGCGATCAAGAATGCTGTTCAGTCAGGCCTCGGAGCAGCATTCCTGCCTGTGGTATCGATCGAGCGTGAACTGACTGCTGGCACTGTGCATAAGCCGGTGGTGGCTGATCTGCAGGTGCGGCGCCAGCTGAAGTTGATCAGCCATCCTGCGCGTTACTGCTCTCGGGCAGCGGAGGCCTTCAGACGAGATGTGCTGCCAGTTTTCGCAAGTGCCGACAGCCCCCTTCGTCAGACCAGGCCCGTTGGTGTTGAGAGCAAAGTTCAGGATTCAACTCAGAACTGATCTGCTTCTGGTGTTACGCCCACAGAATCGTCAGCAACTCCTTTGGTAATGAATTTGTTGTCTCTGATATCGGTTTGGTAGACGCAGCGGACTATGGGTTTATCGCGGATTGAACCGATGTAGGCAAAGGTATTCATGCGTTGCTTGCACTCTCTCACCTGGTTATTGGTGACAGCGCCTTGTTTTTCCAGCACCGTCCAGTTTTCTCGACGAATTACGCATCCAGGCTGCAGGCTGGGCTGGGTGACGAAACTGCTGGAAGGGTTGAGTGTGGTGTACATCTCAACGTCAATGACGAGGGCACTGGCTCCCCATTGCCGGCAGAATTCAGGATCGGGTACAGCCATATCCAGCTGCTGACCGCTAGCAATATTGCCTTGATCGCCCCCAGTGGTGCTAGTTACAGCACTGCCGATGCCAATACCCACAATAAGAACCCCTGCGAGCACAGCGAGGCTGGCTCGATTCAGACGGATTCCGTTACCTCCTGATGGGGGGGGAGGGCCAGAGGGCCCTGAAGGGGAACGGCCCTCGTTGTAACTATCGCCTTCATCGCGGCGGCGGCGGTCGTAGCGATTTGGACGCCTGTCTTCGTAACCGTAGTCATCACGAGGTGATTGGCGGTTGTAACGGGAACGGTTCACAACAGCTCAGGGGTACGAGGTAGCCCCATGGAGTAATTCAGCACACGACACTCAGGGTTGTAGCTTAATTTCCCAGCTTGCAGCAGCTGTCGGATTGTTCCCTCTAGCTCCGAGCCGATTCGTCGCAGGTTGTAGTCGCTTAGCTCAGCTCCTGCATGGGAGTCCACCAATTCTTTGAAGCTTTGCTGCATTTCCTCTATGACAGTTTCGGTCCACAGGAACTCGTTGTCGGGATCGAGATCAAGTGTCAGCTGGTTGGGATCTAGAACGAGATCATGGTTTTCAACCCTGGCTGTGAAGATCCTTATGTGGCGGGTGGTGCACTTCAGCAGGGTCTCGGTCATGGTATGGACTGGTCCGGCAATGGGACCGCTAGAGCAATTGAAGGGATTTTAGGAAGTGCATGGGGGAGGGTTCCTTTTAGGGTTGATGTTCACTGCTTATCAGAAGCATGCGTGTTGCCATCGCAGGGGCAGGTCTAGCTGGTCTCTCCTGTGCCAAATACCTGGTTGATGCAGGACATATCCCAGTGGTTTTTGAGTCCCGAGATGTGCTTGGTGGCAAAGTTGCTGCTTGGAAGGATGAAGACGGTGACTGGTACGAGACCGGCTTACATATCTTTTTTGGGGCTTATCCAAACATGCTCCAGTTGTTCCGTGAATTAGGTATCGAGAAGCGTCTGCAATGGAAAAGTCACTCGATGATTTTCAATCAGCTTGAGGAGCCTGGAAAATACAGCCGATTTGATTTCCCTGATCTACCAGCTCCATTAAATGGCGTGGCTGCCATTTTGAGTAACAACGACATGCTCAGCTGGTCTGAAAAGATTGCATTCGGATTGGGTCTCGTGCCGGCAATGATGCGCGGCCAGAGCTATGTGGAAGAGTGCGATCAATATTCTTGGACGGAATGGCTGAGAATCCACAACATCCCTGAGCGGGTGAATAAGGAGGTTTTCATCGCCATGAGTAAGGCGTTGAATTTTATTGATCCTGATGAGATATCAGCAACTGTTTTATTAACTGCGCTCAACCGATTCCTTCAGGAAAAGGATGGGTCCAGGATGGCTTTTCTTGATGGAGCCCCTCCGGAACGTCTTTGTCAGCCGATGGTGGACCATATTCAGGCTCTTGGCGGTGAGGTTCATCTCAATAGTCCTTTGCGAGAGATCAATCTCAAAGAAGATGGCAGTGTGGCTAGCTTTTTAATCGGTGGCGAGCGTGAGGGTGAGCCCAGGAATGTTCAGGCAGATGCATACGTCAGTGCTCTTCCAGTGGACCCTCTTAAATTGCTGTTGCCGGCCCCGTGGAAGCAGATGGATTTATTCCGCAAACTTGAGGGTTTGCGTGGTGTACCAGTGATCAACATTCATCTCTGGTTCGACCGCAAGCTCACCGATATCGATCACCTGTTGTTCAGTAGGTCACCACTTCTTAGTGTTTACGCTGATATGAGCATTACCTGCAAGGAGTACGAAGATCTAGATCGTTCAATGCTGGAACTAGTCTTTGCGCCAGCTAAGGACTGGATTGGCTGCAGCGATGAGGACATAATCGCTGCCACTTTGGCTGAACTCAAGAAGCTTTTTCCAATGCATTTCACCGGCGAAAAGCAGGCCAAACTGCGTAAGTACAAGGTCATCAAGACACCTCTCTCGGTTTACAAGACCACTCCGGGGTGCCAGAAGCTTCGCCCAAGCCAGGAAACGCCGATTGTCAATTTTTTCCTCGCTGGAGACTTCACAATGCAGCGCTATCTGGCCTCGATGGAGGGTGCAGTGCTTAGCGGCAAGTTGTGTGCAAGCGCCGTGGATGGCAGTGCGGAGAAGTTGTCAACGGCTCAGGCAATTAGCAAGGCGCTCCCCTCCTGACAAATGACTCAGCTAGCGCCGCAGGATTCATCGATTCTTAGTGCTCAAGCTTGCTTGAGTCTTGAAGAGGCCTATGAGACTTGTCGGCAGGAGACAGCTCAATGGGCGAAAACCTTCTACCTCGGCACCATGCTGTTGCCTCCCATCAAGCGCAGAGCGATTTGGGCTATCTATGTGTGGTGTCGGCGTACAGATGAGCTGATGGATAGCTCGGAAGCTCAGATGCGCCCTGTTTCGGAACTGGCAAATCGGCTAGATCAATGGGAAGAACGCACTAGAGCAATGTTTGCTGGTCAGGTGCGCAATGGTTTGGATTTGGTCATGGCAGACACCCTGAAACGTTTCCCTCAGTCGATACAGCCTTATCTAGACATGATTGAGGGGCAACGCATGGATCTGAATCAACATCGATACGCCACTTTTGAGCAGCTAGAGCTCTATTGCTATCGAGTGGCTGGCACTGTTGGCCTGATGACTCAGCACGTAATGGGCCTTGATCCTGCTTACACAACAGCGCCTTGGAGTTCCTCTCCAGAGACATCTGATGCTGCTATTGCTTTGGGTATTGCTAATCAGCTCACCAATATTCTTCGCGATGTAGGTGAGGATCGTGGTCGTGGACGTATCTACATTCCCCAGGAAGATCTCGAACGCTTTGGCTATTCAGAAGCAGACTTGATGGCTGGAAGATTGAATAGTGCCTGGAAGGAGTTGATGGCATTTCAACTGCAGCGTGCCAGGGATTGGTTCGCCCGTTCGGAAGCTGGGGTGCGCTGGCTTTCTAAAGATGCTCGTTGGCCAGTATGGGCTTCATTGCGTCTCTATAGGGGAATACTTGATTCAATCGAACGCCTTGATTATGACGTTTTCAATAATCGGGCATATGTAAACCGTTGGACGAAGTTGATTGATCTCCCTCTTTCATATCTGATTGCCCAGGCGCGTTGAGCTTGGGCAATCAGTAGCTAATTAAAAACATGCTTCAAACGGCTGTTTTTTGATTGGAGAGGAGATCCTTAAGTTTTGAAAGTTCTCCAGCCCAACGAGGATCAGGTGCTGCTTCGGTAGGAGCATCACTATGTACAACTTTGTTAGCTGATTTACGGGCTGATCCTGGGGCATTGTTGCCAGCACTTTGCCCATTGCGGCGTGAACCACCACCGGATCCCTCGTTTGAATTACGTCGCTCAGAACGCTCCACTCTCAATTTGTTGCCGTTGAATTCTCGGCCGTTGAACTGTTCAATTACTTCATTGGCGACCTTCTCATCATCCACATTGGCGAAGCCAAATCCACGACAGCCACCTGTTTCTCGATCAAGAACTGCCTTGAAGCGAATACCGTCTCCCACAACTGCTAGCTGTGTTTCCAGCTCTTTGCTTTCAAAAGTTTGCGGCAAATTGCCGATGTAAAGGCGGACGCTCATGAAAAAAGAGGGGAGTGGAAAGAGGAAGTGGGGAAAGGATGTGGATCAGGTCGATCGATGTCCTTATTGCAAGTGCAGTTAATCACAGCAAGGTTTGTTTTTGCTTCCACCAGTGACTTGCTTCATGCAAGGCTTGCTCTTGATTGTGCAAACGACCAAAGGCTCGTTCTTGGCAGAGGTGGCGGAGTAGATCACCCAGAGTTCGACCTTTGGGGAGATTAAGGCTCTTTTGTAGTAAATGACCATCTACTGGAGAAGATGGGTGGAAAAGAGGATCATTGGGGTTGCGCCAGCGCTTAAGCCATTGCAGTTGGCTGTCTAGAGGTAGCTGCAGGATTAGGGCTGGGAGATCTTTTTCTAGATCTAGGTGTAATTGCATTCGATCAACTTCGGCCAGGTTTGCAAATGCCTTGCCGTCGTTGTGGTTTTGCCAATGCCGCAGGAATTCACAGCGCTGGCGTTGTCTTTTGCTGAAGCGCAATTGGAACAGCCCTTCATCGCTGAGTAGATATGTCAGACGAGCGAGGGGGAGTGCCAGTTTTTGTTCTAAAGGGGTTAGGGCTTTGGCATCCTCATTGCAGGGTGGTGGTTGGCTGATTATTGCGCTGGTGTTTTGCCATGAATTCAGCAGGCCAGTGCTTGGCAGCAGCGTTAGCACTTCATCGGCCCAGGGCGCATTTGCGATGCGTTGAAGTTCCGCTTGGATCCTTTCAGGGGCGGCTTGAGGCAGAAGTTTGTGGTGGCGATGTATCAATGCCCAGGTTTGGGCTTCCGCGGTTAGCTGCAGTTCGGCCATCAGACGCAAACCACGCAGCAACCTGAGGGGATCGTCGAGCAGGTTCTGCTCGTGAACCACCACAAGTTTTTTTTGCTGTAGATCACTTAGCCCGCCCGTCGGATCCACTAATCGAGGTATGGCTTCGAGGGTGAGGGCGATTGCATTGAGACGGAAATCTCGGCGCCAGAGGTCCTCCTCAAGGTTGGCTCCCTCCTGGGCGGCAAGGTCGATGGTCCAACCTTCAATCACCAAGCGCGCAATGTCGCGCTTGCTATCCAGCACAACACATCTGCCTCCAAGTGTTCTGGCCAAGTTGTTGCTGAGTTCTATAGCTCTCTCTGGAACTATTAGGTCAAGGTCAGGGTGCTTCTGGAGTCGGCCGATTAGGCCATCACGAACGGCACCTCCGACAAGGACCGTTCCAGTTGGTAATTCTTGAACTGATAGTGGCCATCGATCAGTATTCAGTTGTTTCCAAAGGGCCTGTGCCCAGACAATGGGATCGCCCTCCAGAATGGGTGCAGAAGAGTTTGAGGAGGGCATGTGCATCTGTGTGGACTGCCGCTGGGTCGATCGTTGCCAGGCCTATCACGCGGTAGAGCGGCAGCACGGGGTTGCTCATCTCAATGCAATGCCTGATCTTGAGCCCAAGAATCCGAGCATCCATATCAGTGTGCTTGATTTGCCTGGCGGCTCGACAGGTGTGGAATGGGATGTGCGTAGTTGCGGTAGCTTCCTTGTAGATCATGGGCGCTGGCAGCGATTTTCTCCGGGGAAGGAATTGCCGCGATGACCGCTCAGGCGATTTCAACTCTGGGAGAGGAGCAGGCTTATCTGCTTTTGGCACTTCATAGTTCTTCTGAAACCCTTGGAGTTGCTGTTCTCGATTGCCGCGATCCCAAGGCAAGTCTGCGTAGCAATACCTTCCCGATAGGACGCGGGCTCTCCAATAGTTTGCTTAATTGCGTCGAAGAGCTTTTGCCAGCAGCATCTTGGCCGCATCTGGCTCGCTTGGCGGTCGCCACAGGGCCTGGTGGATTTACCGGCACACGTTTAACCGTTGTCATGGCAAGAACTCTGGCTCAGCAGCTTGGTTGTTCCCTTGATGGGGTAAGTAGTTTTGCTTTGATGGCTCCTCGATTGGCCATTGCGCTCAGCCCAGAGCAGATGCAAAAGCCGTTTTGGATCGTGAAACCCATGCGGCGGAGGGGGACTGTGGCTGGTTGCTATCAGTTGCAAATGGCTGCAGAAGAGGGCCCTGCTCTTACTGCCGTTGAGTTGGAAACACCCCATTTATTGGCTGATGGTATTGAGGTTTCCCCTGCTCTTCATGCTCAAGATGATGTTGCTAAGGATGTGGAGCATTTATTGGAGCTCTGCGCAGCCGCTCATCGTCTCGGCCAACTAGGGCCCTGGACGGAGGCTCTTCCTCTCTACCCCACATCTCCGGTGGATCTGAGCGGATGAGATGGTTTCGTCCTGGAGTGATTGCCGTAGGAGGCCTGTTGTTTTGGCTGATTGCTGCCGGACCTCTTCGTCCCTATAGGCATGCACTAATTAACCGGAACCCTCCTCAGTTGATCTTGGTGCTGGGAGGAGATGTTGATCGTGAGCATATTGGGGTTCGATTGGCCAGGGATTTGAGTTTGCCTCTGATCGTTAGTGGTGGCAGCAACCAGGAGTATGCGCAGTGGTTGCTGCGTGAGGCGGGCATCCCTTTGAGTCAGGTTCAGCTCGATTACCGCGCCAAAGACACTCTTGGTAATTTCACATCTCTTGTTGATGAATTGCACCTTCAGGGCATTCAGCATGTCTTACTAGTTACCAGTGAGGACCATCTGCCGCGTTCTATGGCCGTGGGTCATGTTGTTGCCGGTAGCAGGGGTATTCGCCTTACAGGCATCCCTGTTTCTTGTGCGGAAAACTGTCAGGAGGAGGGGTGGGAAAAGCGGATCGGCGATTGGCTAAGGGCTTGGGCCTGGGTGGCTACTGGTCGGGATTTTAAGTATTGGGCCCAACGGCATTGGTCAGAGGGCTTCAGCGATGAGAGTGTGGGGGGAGGCTCTTTTCGGCCGAGTTCACCAGCCCTTGATCCAGCAAGCTATTGATTCGCCGTTGAAGTTCCGCTGTGGTGGCTTCTAGGTCGGGCTTGCGACGGCTGGAAGGAGCGGGGATGGGCTCTCCGATGCGAAGCTGTATCCGCACTAGTCGTGGCCAGCGACCACCTGTGCCAAGGGCACGGTGGCTATTGATGATTGCTACTGGAAGCAGAGGTGCATCGCTGCGAGCAGCCAGCAGGGCGGCGCCAGGCATTGGTGCATTTACCCGGCCATTGGCCTGGCGAGTGCCATCCAAGAACACTCCTATAGCCCAACCTTCGCTTAGTCGAGCGGTGGCCATGCGGATGGCCTCTCTATCACTGGCGCCCCTTTTTACGGGGTAAGCACCACAGGCACGGATGATTGCGCCTAACAGGGGGATACGGAAAAGTTCTGCCTTGGCCATGAAGGCTACGGGGCGTCCCAATGCATGGCCTAGCAGGGGAGGGTCGAGCTGAGAGCCGTGATTGGCTACGACCACGACAGCGCCCTGGCTAGGTACATTTTCGTTGCCGTAGGTGCGTCCCCTAAAGAGACCACGGAAGAGGGGAAATACCAGTAGGTGGCTTACGATTCGGTAGGTGATACTTGGCCGAGGTGTTTTCAGCACCTGCATGTTTGTGCTCGAAAGAGGGCTTGCTTGGGCCAAAATTCAAATCCCCAGGTCTTCAGCACTAGCCAGTTGGTTGGTGGCTACTCCTTCTAGAGAACGCTTCACTAGTCCACTGAGCACATTGCCAGGGCCGATCTCGACCACTGTTTTGATCCCTTGATTGGTCATGGTGTCCATGGTTTCGCGCCAGCGGACACCTGTAGTCATCTGCTGTTTGAGCCTTTGCTTGAGCAGACTGGCATCGCAGCTGGGGGTTGGGTCGACATTGCTGAGCACGGGAACACTGGCGTCCTTGAAAGTCACCTGATCAAGTTCAGCGGCAAATGCTGTGGCGGCATCAGCCATGAACGGCGAATGGAAAGCCCCTGAGACCGGCAAAGGAATCGCTCGCTTGCAGGTTAGCTGGCTGCTTAGCTGAGCGACAGCCTCAGGTGTGCCCGATAAAACCACCTGTGCTGCACTGTTGTCATTAGCAATCACTACGCCTTCTGTTGCTGCTACAAGGTCATCTAGTTGGTTGCGGTCGAAGCCCAATACGGCCGTCATCGCGCCACCACCGGCGGCAGCCATTAGCTCAGAACGGCGAAGGAGAAGTTTTAGCGCTGTGCTCACGTCAAAAACGTCAGCCGCGTATAGAGCTATAAGTTCACCAAGGCTGTGACCTGCCATCAAGGAAGCTTGCCTTCCCTGTCTGCGGAGTTCATCTACTAATAATGACTCCACTACAAATAGTGCGGGTTGAGTATTTCGGGTGTCATTTAGGTCGGCTGGATCAGTATCGGCCTGACAGGTGCCACGACAAATGGCCAATAAGTCACGCTGCATTAGTTGAGAGGCGAAGGCAAAGCGCTCTTCGGCATCGGCAAGGCTGAGGATCGGATCAGCCATGCCCAGCTTCTGTGAGCCCTGACCAGGGAACACCCAGGCGATCGTCATCTGAAATGCTGCAGCGATGTAGGCGGAGCCTACGCGGAGCCTTGCCAGCGGATTAATGCTGCCCCCCAGCTGAGGCCAGCCCCGAAACCACTGCTTGCAATCAGTTGACCCGGTTTAATTCTGCCGTCTTGCACTGCCTCATCGAGCATTAGCGGGATGGTGGCCGCCGATGTGTTGCCGTACTCCGCAAGGTTGCTGAGCACTTTTGCTTGCGGAATCTCGAATCGATTCGCCACAGCATCGAGGATGCGCTGGTTTGCTTGATGAAGCAGCAGCCAGTCCAGTGATTCTGGGTTTGTGTTGGTCGCTGCAAGCAGGCTCTGAAGGATTGAGGGCACTTCTCGGACAGCGAATTTGTAGACCTCTTGTCCATTCATCTGGATTGGCTTAAAGCCTCCTTGTTGATGGCTATTGCCTGATACCAGGGATAAATAATTCTGAACTTGAGGCAGGTTGAGGCAGTTACCGCGGCTGCCGTCTGATTTGAGCTGGAAGCCCAGAAGTCCATTCTGATTTGGGCTAGTGGCTTCTAAAGCAACAGCTCCCGCTGCATCGCCAAACAGCACACAACTGCGGCGATCATCCCAGTCGACCCAGCGGCTGAGCTGGTCTGCACCGATCACGAGTGCTCTACGCATCGCACCGGTACGTAGAAACTGGGCAGCAGTGACCAGAGCGAAAAGGAAACCACTGCAGGCGGCTGTCAGGTCAAAAGCCACCGCTTGTTTTGCTCCTAAAAGTGCTTGTAGTTGTGGTGCCGAACCGAATAGATCATCAGGGGTAGATGTGGCCAGGAGGATCAGGTCAATACTTTCTGGTTCCCAGCCAGCCATTGTCATGGCACTTGTTGCAGCTTGATGGCTTAGTCCGGTGAGTGTCTGATCCGGTCCGATGACGCGGCGTGAACCGATGCCTGTTCGGTCGCGGATCCATGCATCGCTTGTATCAACCCTTTGGCCGAGCTGGTCGTTGCTAATTCGTTGGGTTGGTGTGGCGCTACCGCAGCCCACTAGAGCTACTCCACCAACAATTGTGGACGTTTCAGCCAAGGGGCAAGTGGTCCTAGGTGGCGTCAGTCAATCACAGCGTTTACTGGGAAGTGGTTTTAGGCACTTACAACAGCAGGTTTTTGTAGTTGGGCCAGATCTTCCATGACGTTATGGCTTGCTGCGGAGTGGGCCAATCGCAGTGCGCTAACTACTGATAGGGCCTTGCTGCTGCCATGACCGATCACACAGATACCGTTTACACCAAGCAAAAGTGCTCCGCCATGTTCTGCATGGTCGAGGCGTTTCTTGATTCGCTTGAGGTTGCTGCGTAGGAACGCAGAGCCGACTTTGCCTCGTCTGCCCCGTGGTAACTCTGCTCGCAATACATCAAGCAGCACACTGCCAACAGATTCAAGGAATTTCAGGATCACATTGCCGGTGAAGCCATCGCATACCACCACGTCAAAAGCACCTGAGAGAACGTCTCTGCCCTCACAGTTTCCCGCGAAATGAAGGCGTTTTTCTTTGCTTAGTAACTCATGAGTGCGCAGGGCTAGATCGTTGCCTTTGCATTCTTCTTCGCCAATGTTTAAAAGCCCGATTCTTGGTTGATTTACTTGAAGAACATCGCGGGAGTAGATATTGCCAAGCAGAGCGAATTGGTGCAGGTAGGTGGGCTTGCAATCCATATTTGCGCCTACATCCAGCACCAGCACAGGTTGTCCAGGATCCTTCGTTGGGAATAGAGCCCCTATAGCGGGACGGTCGATTCCTGCTAAGCGCCCGAGCCGGAAGATGGCTGAGGCCATCATGGCTCCGGAATTGCCAGCGGAATACATCGCTAGAGCTTCGCCCTTTTTTACCAGGTCCATGGTCAGGTTGATGCTTGCGTCACGTTTGCGGCGAACCACAGTGGCCTCTTCATTCATGGCCACAGAGGGACCGCTTGCGACAAGCTCAAGATTGCCGCAGGCCGTTGCCTGGTTGAAGCGGTCGGTGAGACCCATGGCTTCCGCAGCTGCTAGCACTTTCTTGGTTTCTCCTACGAACTTGATGCGTAGGGGAAGTCTTTGGATGGCTTTTAGACAGCCATCAAGAATGGGGCCAGGAGCTTGGTCTCCGCCCATGCCATCAACGGCCACCCAAAGTCGTTCGCTGTCATTGATTGCCTCTGGAGTAGCACTGTTCTCGCCACCTTGTAGTCGCCTTAGGGGGTCAAAGACCAGTGGTTGAAGCATGCTTCCGGCCATTGATCCGGCATTTGACACCACAGACCCGGCACTGGAAACAACACTTCCGGCTACGTTCCCGGCGGCGGAAGCAGAGTTGGTGGCAGTTCCTACGAGGCTAGTGACTGCTGTGTTGCGGCGATACCAGATAACCAGATGCCGAATGGCTCTGGGGCGGTTGGTCTTGCTCCTTGACCCTGAGGCCAAGGAGGGATCAGAGTCCTTCGGGGGCAATGGAGTCGATGATGCGCTGGAACAAATAGCCGGTGCCCCGAGCTGTAAGTATCAGCTCGGGGTTGGCCGGATCATCTTCCAGTTTGGATCGAAGACGTGAAATATGAACATCAACCACCCGGGTATCGACATGTCTTTCAGGTGTATAACCCCAAACTTCTTTGAGGATTTCGCCACGGCTGAACGGTTCCCCTGAGCGGCTGACCAGTAGCTCAAGCAGGCTGAATTCCATACCGGTGAGACGAATCCGTTCAGCCCCCCGGAAAACCTGGCGTTTATTGGTGTCTATTCTTAGCTCAGCAACTTGAATGACCCCTGAATTGGGGATGCCTGCAACGTGCTCTTTCTCAACCCTTCGAAGTACGCAGCGAATGCGTGCTTCGAGTTCCTTAGGGCTGAAGGGTTTGACGACGTAATCGTCTGCACCTAGCTCAAGCCCAGTAATTCTGTCAGCGACATCACCCAGAGCAGTAAGCATCACGATCGGCACATCCGATTCCTTGCGCAGCTCTTGACAGACGCCATAGCCATCAAGCTTTGGCATCATCACATCGAGTACAACAAGATCAGGCTCGCAATTGCGGAAGGTGGCGAGGGCTTCGTTGCCGTCACATGCTGTGAGCACTTGATAGCCAATCATCGAAAGTCGGGTTTCGAGGATCCTGCGAATGCTTGCCTCATCGTCGACCACGAGGATCGTTTCTTTTGATGGGCTGGTGGCCGTCATGTTGGCTTTGGCGGCGGCAATGAATGAATCTTAGATAAGAGCCATTAAGGTTCGCAAACCTTTTAGTTCATCTAAAGCTAATTTTCTTTACGGATCTTCGTGGTACGCACTACCTCTGTATACGTCTGCCAGAGCTGTGGCGCTCAGACCAGCCAGTTTTTTGGCCGCTGTGCCAGTTGCGGTAACTGGAATTCTCTGGTTGAACAGCTCTCTCGTACAACAGATGGTCGCCGCCGTGGCACTGATGTGGATCCGCTCGGGGAGCCAGTTGCTATTCGTTCGACGACGATGGCTTTGCTCGGGGATAACCCCCTGCAGCGCCTGGCTAGTGGATATGAGGAATTTGACCGGGTGCTGGGGGGCGGTCTTGTGCCTGGATCTCTGGTGTTGGTTGGGGGTGAGCCTGGTATTGGCAAGAGCACGCTGCTTTTGCAGAGCGCCGCGGCTATGGCACTTCAGCACTCTGTGCTTTATGTGAGTGCAGAAGAGTCTGCCCAGCAGGTGAAGTTGCGTTGGCAGCGTCTTGAGGGTGCCGATTCAGGTCTGCAGCTATTGGCGGAAACAGATCTCGATTTGGTGCTCAAAGAACTAGAGGCGCTGCGGCCTGCTGTAGTGATTATTGACAGCATCCAGGCTTTGCATGATGGGGAGCTTTCCAGTGCTCCTGGTTCAGTCGCTCAGGTGCGTGAGTGTGCGGCAGCTTTGCAGCGTTTAGCTAAGCGACAAGAAACTGCGTTAGTGCTGGTGGGCCATGTGACTAAGGAAGGGATGCTGGCTGGCCCCAAGGTGCTCGAGCATCTTGTTGATGCTGTTCTCACTTTTGAGGGAGATCAGTTTGCTAGTCATCGACTTCTGCGGGCCGTAAAAAACCGTTTCGGTGCCACTCACGAGTTAGGTGTATTCGAGATGCAGGCGAAGGGATTGGTTGAAGTAAATAACCCCAGCGAACTCTTTATTAATGGTGAGATTGCCTCGGGTGTGGCCACCATCGTGGCTTGTGAAGGGACTCGTTCCTTGGTGGTGGACCTGCAGGCCTTGGTGAGTGTGACTAGTTATGCCAGCCCACGTCGGACAGCTACCGGGGTTGGCACCAACCGCCTGCACCAGATCCTGGCTGTATTGGAGAAGCACATGGGTTTGCCGTTGTCGCGCTACGACTGTTATCTGGCAGTGGCTGGTGGTCTGGCGGTTGAGGAGCCTGCCGCTGATTTAGGTGTCGCCGCTGCAGTTGTCTCCAGTTTTCGCGATCTCACCTTGCCAAAACGCACGGTTTTGCTTGGCGAGTTGGGTCTAGGAGGGCAGCTTCGTCCAGTAGGGCAGCTTGCACAGCGCCTTCAGGAAGCAGTTCGCTTAGGTTTCGAACGTGCTGTAGTTCCACGTGGTAGTGCTCTGGGCCCTCTCGGCGAGGGATTGGAGTTGGAGTTATTGGAGGCGGCGAGTGTTACAGAGGCTCTGGTAATGGCCTTAGGTGTTAATCCAGCTGATGATGAGTTTTGAGTTTTCATCTGCTGCAGACAGACAACTGTCCAAACTGTTTATATAGCCGAGAATCAAGTTATAGCTTTAAAGTCCTGACTTTAGAAGTAGACGTCTATGTTGCTGCGGCCAGTTGTTTTTAGCCAGTTCTCAATATCTAGATAGCCACCGGGATAGAGCCTTACTGCTTGAGTCCATACCTCAGCAGCCTGGTCGAATAAGCGATCAGCTTCATCTTGAAGACCAGCTTCTTGAGCCGTGCGACCACGCTTTTCGTAAATCAAGCCCATGTTTTTTAGGCACGAGGGTTGATTGGAGTTCTGGTCAAGCGCCTTCTGATATGTCTCAAGAGCGAGATCTTCGTCTCCGTTGCTCATATAAATGATCGCTATGTTCTTGAGGGTTTCGCTTCGGTCGAAGGGACTTTCCTCGAGCTTCAGGCTCTCTTCGTAGTTTTCCAGCGCCTCTGCATAGTCTCCGGCGTTCTGGGCTGACAGTCCATCACGGTAATAAACATAGGCTCTCTTGGCCTTGTCATTGATTGGCATCATCTTCACGATCAGATCTGCCATGACCGTGAAGGTCTTGTCTATGAAATTGTCTTTGTTCTGGGTGCGGGGCACGGCGGGACTAAAGCAATAACAACATTATTCTCGCCGCATTCTGACAAGATTGTTTTGAGTCCCTGTTTTCATCGTTGAACTGATGTCATGGCATGGGTTTTCTTTGCTGATCTTCACTAGCGTGCGGTGGCCTTTCACTGATCCGTGAGCCGCAGCGATTTGCCATCTGGTCATCAATCCGTCTCACTTGAGGTGGAGGGGATGAAGTGTGGCGGCTGTGTTCGGTCCGTGGAGCAAATTTTGCTGGAACAGCCAAATGTGGCTAATGCCAGTGTGAATTTGGTAACACGCACTGCTTGGTTGGATTTGCAGGCTTCGGATCAGTCTCTTCAGCCGATCTTGGCCGCTTTGGCAGCTCGTGGCTTTTCTGCCCGGCCAAGAGATACGACCCCATTAAAGGAATCAACTGCTTCAGCGGGTGATTCCCTTGGCGTTTGGTGGCATCAGTGGCGACAGCTGATGGTCGCCTTGGTGTTGTTATTGCTTTCGGTTTTGGGCCACCTTGATGAAGGTGGGCATCTTCAATTGCCCATTCTGGGGGAATTGCCTTTCCATGCCGGATTGGCCACGGTTGCCTTGTTGGGCCCTGGTCGACCAATCCTGATTGGCGGAGCTCGGGCTGCTATTTCCTTCACTCCCACCATGGACACATTGGTGGGTCTGGGGGTGAGTAGCGCCTACTTGGCGAGTTTGGTGGCCCTGATTTGGCCTGCAGTGGGTTGGCCCTGTTTCTTCAATGAGCCTGTGATGTTGCTCGGGTTTGTTTTGTTGGGGCGTTTTCTTGAGGGGCGTGCCCGTTTCCGCACAGGTAGGGCTCTCAAGCAATTGGCTCAGTTGCAACCCGACACGGCCAGGTTGATTGACGCCAATGGGATTATCCATGAGGTAAGAGTTGGTGCGCTTAGACCTGGCGAGAGAGTGCAGCTTCTAGCTGGAGATCGCATCCCTGTTGATGGCATCGTGCTGGAGGGACATTCAGCTGTGGACGTCTCTAGCCTCACTGGCGAGCCCTTGCCTTTGGAGGCTGCTCCAGGTACGGAGCTGACTTCAGGCAGCCTCAACCTTGAAGCCACCTTGACGCTTGAGGTGCGACGCGTTGGCTCCGAGACAGCCCTGGCACGAATCATCACTTTGGTGGAACAGGCCCAGGCGCGTAAGGCACCGATTCAAGGCCTTGCTGATCAGGTAGCAGGACGCTTTTGTTACGGCGTTGTCAGCCTGGCTTTAGCAACCTTTCTGTTTTGGTGGCAGTTAGGTACTCGTATTTGGCCTCAGGTGCTGCATGCTTCGGGTCAGGGGTTGGTGCATGGCTATGGACATGGACTGCATGCACCGCTTGGCGGTGGAGCTGAAACTTCGTTGGGACTTGCCTTGCAGCTTGCCATTGCTGTTCTAGTGGTGGCCTGTCCTTGTGCATTGGGGCTGGCAACTCCCACTGTTATCACAGTTGCCTCAGGTCAGGCGGCCAGACGCGGTTGGTTATTCCGCGGTGGGGATGTGATTGAAATGGCTGCATCTCTGCGGCAGGTTGTCTTCGATAAAACTGGCACCCTCACCCTTGGCCGCCCTTTGGTGGCAGCGATTCTTGGCAGTGATAAGCCTGATCAGCTTTTGCAGTTAGCTGCAAGTCTTGAGCAAAATAGCCGCCATCCTTTGGCCCATGCTGTTCTGCAAGAGGCGCAGCGCCATCGTTTGGCGTTATTGCCTACCTTGGCAACTCGCACTTATCCAGGTGCTGGCCTGGCAGGTGAGATCGAAGGAGTAGAAGGAACGGTGCGCGTTGGCACTCCGGAATGGCTGCTGGCTGAAGGGGTCCATTGGAGTGCGGAGCTTCAGGCTGATGTTGATCAGGCGTCTCTTCTGGGGCAATCGGTTGTAGCTGTGGCTCAAGGGGAATCCCCCTTGGGTCTAGTGGCTATTGATGATCGGCTCCGGCCTGATGCAGCGATTGCCTTAGATCGTTTAAGGGAGCAGGGAATGACTCTGGCCATGCTCAGTGGTGATAGACGTCAGTCGGTGGAACGCTTGGGAGAGCAGCTGGGCTTTCAACCGCAGCAACTTGGTTGGCAGCTCTTGCCTGATCAGAAGCTGGATCGTCTGGAACTTCTTCGTAAGGCTGGACTTGTGGCCATGGTGGGTGATGGGATTAATGACGCACCAGCCCTTGCGGCAGCAGATCTTGGCATCGCTGTGGGTACAGGTACCCAGATTGCCCAGGACTCTGCCGATCTGGTCTTGCTTGGGGATCGCCTGGAGGGACTGCCGGAAGCTTTGTTGTTGGCTCGTCGCACCATGGCAAAGGTTCGTCAGAACCTGATTTGGGCCTTTGGCTACAACCTCATTGCTTTGCCGATTGCAGCAGGGTTGTTGCTGCCGGGTTTTGGTTTGCTGCTCTCGCCGCCTATTGCAGCTTTGTTGATGGCCCTTAGTTCGATCACTGTGGTGGTAAACGCCTTGGCGTTGCGTACGGCATGAAGGGCCGCTTCTTAGTTCTTGAGGGCATTGACGGCTGTGGCAAAACAACTCAGCTTGATCACCTTGCTAATTGGCTACCTAGTAGTGGTTTGATGCCTGATGGTGCAACTTTGCATCTCACCCGCGAGCCCGGTGGGACGGCTTTGGGTGCTGCTCTGCGTCAGTTGCTTCTTCATCCCCCTGGGGGGGCGGATCCGCAACCTCTTGCGGAACTGTTGCTGTATGCGGCTGATCGGGCCCAGCACGTTGCTCAGTTGATTCGCCCGGCACTTGATCAGGGTGACTGGGTTCTCAGTGATCGCTTCAGCGGTTCTACGCTTGCTTACCAAGGCTATGGGCGACAGCTTGAGATTGATTTAATTGAGCAACTCGAGGAGATTGCCACGGCTGGCCTTGTTCCGGACCTTACCTTTTGGTTGGAGTTGTCTGTAGAAGAAAGTCTGGCTCGGCGTGATGCCAAATCTGACGATCGAATCGAAGCAGAAGGGGCTGATTTCTTAACCAGGGTTGCGAAGGGATTTGCTGTCTTGGCTAAGCAGCGGGCCTGGGTGACGTTAAAGGCGGGTCAACAGGCTGAGTTGGTTAGTGCTGGATTGGAGAATAAGTTGCGCCATCATTTCGGCTCCTTGCCAGAGGGGCTGCGGTGAACCCTGAGGTTGAGTCGTCTGTTCTATTTGAAGACTTGATTGCGCAGCCTCTGGCAGTTTCATTGTTGGAAGCAGCGCTTAGTAAGGGTCGATACGCACCGGCATATCTGTTTTCTGGTCCAGATGGGGTGGGTCGCAGTCTTGCAGCATTGCGTTTTCTTGAGGGGGTGCTCACTGGTGGCAAGTCACTCATGCGTGAGCGCCGCCGCCTAGAGGCTTTCAATCACCCTGACCTGCTCTGGGTCGAGCCGACTTATCAGCATCAAGGTCGCCTGGTGCCCCAATCTCAGGCAGAGGATGAAGGTGTTAGTCGTCGTTCTCCCCCATTGGTGCGCCTCGAGCAGATAAGGGGGGTGACAAGGTTTTTGGGACGGCAGCCTGTGGAGGCCCTTAGAGGCATGGTGGTTATCGAAGCGGCTGAAGCTATGCCTGAAGCGGCTGCTAATGCCTTGCTTAAAACGCTGGAGGAACCAGGCCATGGTTTGTTGATATTGCTTTCAGCTGCGCCTGAACGCTTGCTCGTGACAATTCGTTCCCGCTGTCAACAGATTTTCTTTTCTCGTCTTGATGGAGAGGCTATGGAAGCTGTTTTGGCCCGCGCACGAGATGCTGAAGGTGGATCGCCCTTGCTTGGATTGGATCAACCGGAATTATTAGCGATGGCGGCGGGATCCCCAGGGGCGCTTTTGAATCATCTAAGCGCATGGCAGGCGGTGCCAGAGGAGTTGTGGTCACGTCTTCAGGATCGACCGCAGCAGCCGATGGTTGCCTTAGCCCTGGCGCGAGATATCACTGAGGCTCTTAATGGCGAACAGCAGCTTTGGTTGATTGATTGGTGGCAGCAACATCTCTGGATTCAACAATCTGATCCAACGCCATTGAAGCGTTTGGAGCGGCTGCGTTCACACCTGTTGGGTTTTGTGCAACCCAGGCTGGCTTGGGAAGTGGCTTTGCTTGAGTTGATGCCGTCTGCTTAAGCGCTGGCCCGTTCCCCTTGGGTGTTGTTTTGGGCTTCTCTGTCTTCCCTTTCTTGGCGGGCTTGAGCCAGCACATCTTCTAGACCCTCTAGTTGTCCACCAGTGGGCAACTCCAGGCAGTAACCGGCACCGTAGACAGTTTTGATAAAACGAGGTTTGCGCGGATCGGGTTCAAGCTTGGTACGAAGGTGGCGTACATGTACTCGAATGGTTTCGATGTCGTCATCTGGCTCATATCCCCACACTTCTTTGAGGATGAGAGAAGGGGCCACAGTCTGCCCATGGCGCTGAAGCAAGCAGTGAAGCAGCTCAAATTCGAGGTGGGTGAGCCTTACCGGACGTTCGAACCAGATAGCTTCAAATCGTTCAGGGACGAGAGTGAGTGGTCCATAGCTGAGGATTTCGTGATGTCTATTGGTGCCTAGCGGTGCTCGATCGGTGCGACGTAACAGAGCTTTTACCCTTACCTGTAACTCTTCAAGGTCAAATGGCTTTGTGAGGTAATCGTCTGCTCCGGAATTGAAGCCGCTGACCTTATCTTTTGTGCCTCCCAGGGCGGTAATCATCAGGATCGGGATCCCTGCTGTGCGTTCATCTCGACGCAAACGCTGGCAGAGGGTTAGACCATCCACCTTGGGAAGCATTAGGTCAAGCAAAATCAGGTCTGGGGTGTATTGAAGAGCTAGAGCCTGACCTTTGATACCGTCATCAGCCTTTTGTACGTTAAAACCGTTGTGCTCTAGATGGTTGCTCACCAGCTCGCGCATGTCCTGGTCGTCTTCGATAAGCAAAATGCAAGGCTTCATTTAGATCGGAGTCCAGGAAGAAAGTGAAATCAGCGGGATGCTGTCAAATCAGGGCTTGTCAGATTCTCTCAAGATTTGCGTTTAGGTGCATTGCTTGTGCTCTTCGCGGGAGTATTGAGCTAAATGCCTAAAACTCCCATAAAAACAGGCTTTTTGCTTAGACGAAGAATTCCCTAGGACTCCCCTCTTTTTAGAAAGTCTTCCAATTCTGTCTACGCACTGTTGTGGATTTTCTTTGCAGGGCAAGAAAAACCCACAGCCAAGGGCTGTGGGTTTGATGAAGCTCCCCGGGCGGGATTCGAACCTGCGACCAATCGATTAACAGTCGACCGCTCTACCGCTGAGCTACCGAGGATTGCGACC
>Ga0208128_1000141_pt1 | contig 29092 bp, 19 predicted proteins | sample ETNtaG_35_FD_185758 | JGI IMG/M metagenome (GOLD analysis project Ga0208128, IMG submission 185758) | Marine microbial and viral communities from oxygen minimum zone, Eastern Pacific Ocean - ETNP201306PF51B (SPAdes) (version 2) | ecosystem: Environmental > Aquatic > Marine > Oceanic ... | reverse complement strand
ATCTTTTTTATTTAGCTGTGGAATAAAAAAACACAGAAATAACAAATAAAGCTAAGAATCGCAAAACTAATCAAATGAAATTAAATTCAAAGTTGGTATCCTCTTTCTTTTCTTCAGTAGTCTCTTCCTCCTTTTTTACATCGCATCACACTTTGCTTACCAAGAACAACCCAAAACCGATTGGGCTTGATATACGAAGATATCTCAGCCATTTTCGATTGCATTCAACGAGCTATAGAATATAAAAAGTAAGTGTATTAGGAGTGTTCAAATTAGCCGTGGTTGATGTGATAGTAGTCTGATTAAAATCCCTTTACATCCTTTGTAAGTCGTGACATTTTAACCTAGACCTAGCTTGCCTAGATAGCTGGTGTTGTCGGTTGTCTTTATCACAATAAGAAGGTTAATCAACACTACCCCCTCTGATCCCATCGCTATTTGTTTGGCCGTGATTTATGTCAAAATGGAATCACATAAAATATTATCTAGATTACTTTGTTTGCTGATGATGGGAAAGGAGAGGGATTGATGTCAAAGCCTAACATCCTCTGGATCAGCAACCACGACTCCAGTGCCTGGAACTACGGTTGCTACGGGAATAGATATGCGCATACCCCGAATATTGATCGATTAGCGGTAGAAGGTGTGCGCTACGCCAACGCCTTCACTGCTGGCCCAATCTGCTCACCGTCACGTACCAGCATCTATACCGGCATGCATCCGACCACGCTGGGCACGCATCATCACCGCAGTGCGGTCATCCGCCCGACCAGGGTTGAGCTGTTAACCAACATGCTGACGGAGGCCGGTTACGCCTGCACTGAGCCGGACGGTGACATTAATCTTTACCTCTCCAAAGATGAGTCTGAACAGTATTACAGCTCGGGCGATTTCTGGGAGAAGCGCCCCGCAGACACGCCGTTCTTTTTATACTACAAACTGGGCAGTTCTCACGCCAGTGTATTCAAACTGACACCCGAGGATGCTCGGAAGAAACGTTCGGAGCTGCTTGAGGATGAAGAGTTGCACGATCCGAATGAGGTGCCGGTTCCGAGTTTTGTGCCCGACACGCCATTGTTCAGGGAACGGATGGCGCTCTTTTATGATGCCCTGACCAATGTCGATAAGCAGGTGGGGGAGATCCTGAATGAGCTTGAAAGGCAAGGACTTAGCGATGACACCATTGTGGTCTTTTGGGCAGACCACGGCACCGGCTATCCCCGGGGCAAGATCCACGCCTATGACGACGGACTGAGAATCCCGCTGATTATGCGATTTCCACAGAAGTATCAGCACCTGGCTCCGGCAGACCCCGGCGCCACGGTGGATGAACTCGTCATGCACATGGACCTGTGTGCGACAACTCTACAGCTGGCCGGTATTCTCGTCGCTGAACATATCCAGAGTCGAAACCTGTGTGGCCCCAACAGAGATGAAGCGCGGGAGTTCGTCTGCAGTGCCAGAGATCGGTTGGACAACAACCCGGAGATGATCCGCACCATCCGCACCGAAAAATACCGCTATATCCGTAACTTTCTGCCGCACCAGCCATACGCTTCGTTCTATCCAGACGGCGGTTTCTTTGCCGCCGTGCCGGAGGAGGGAACGCCAGAGCGCGACTTCTGGGAGACTTCCTGCTTGCCAGGTGAACAGAAGATCCACGATCCCGACGGCGTATTTCTGATGCTGGGTCCGCCGGTAATGATCCAACAGAACGGGCTGCCGGAGCATTACCGGCAGTTCCAGATCTGGCAGGATCACAAAGCGGCCGAAGAATTATACGACATTGAAAAGGATTCTGAACAGGTGCATAACCTGGCGGATGATCCCGCTTTTAGTGACATCAAGGATGAGTTACGGCAGAAGCTGTTCGGCTGGATGATCGAGACCCGTGATCTGGGGCTAATCGATGAAGCAGAGATTGCCGTCCGAGCCGAGCGGCACAACGGCATCAGCCACGACGTCGGTGTCCACTGTGATAATTTCGAGCGGATCCTGGAAACAGCCGACTTGGCGCGTATGGGCGAGGATGTAAAGGATAAACTCACAAAACGACTGGGTGATCCCGATAGCGCGGTGCGTTTCTGGGCTGTTACCGGTCTGTGCTCGCTTGGTGCCGAACATACGATGGTCGAGCAATTGTCACCCCTCCTTGACGATTTTTCAATCAGCATCAGCCTGGCGGCCGGAGATTATCTGGTACGGGCTGGCGAAGGTGCTTTGGCTCTACCCGCCTTTGAGCGGGCGCTGGCCAGCGATATCCTCTGGGCGCGGTTACGGGCAGGGGCCTATCTGTCATACCGCAGTCGTGAAGAACTGCAACCCATGAAGTTGCTTATTCCTGCTTTGGAGCAGGCCATAAACAAACAAGAGATGTGTGGGCCGGAACATAACGCGCAGGTCGAAAGGAACAATTACACAGGCAGACTCGGTGGGCAGCGGGATGGCATCGTCAGAGTGTGGGTATTGGAGCGGGTAATGAAGAGAATCGAACTGGCTGCTGAACAGGAGGTGTGAACTGAGGTGGCAACAAAGCCCAACATTGTATTTATATTGACCGATCAGTGGCGAGCACAGGCGACCGGGTATGCCGGTGACCCTATAATGTACAAACGCCACATCTCGATTCATTGGCTGAAAAGAGTATCCGGCTTGATACGGCTGTGTCAACTTGCCCGGTTTGCTGTCCAGCTCGTGCCTGTCTTTTGACCGGGCAATATCCTTTGACGCATGGGATTTTTGTAAACCAGATTCGGCTGGAGCCCAATACGACCACGTTAGCTGAGGCTCTGGTTGGGCATGGCTATGATACGGCGTACATTGGCAAGTGGCATCTAGATGGGAATAGCCACGAGCAGAATTACATTCCACCTGAACGACGGTTAGGGTTTGATTTCTGGAGAGGGCACGAATGCTCTCACAATTACTATGATTCGCCCTATTATGACGATTCTGGCGACATGAAAAAGTGGGAAGGCTACGATGCGTTTGCACAGACGGATTGTGCCATTGATTATCTGGAAAGCAGACAGCATGAAGACGATCCCTTTTTCCTTTTTGTTTCCTATGGCCCGCCTCATACACCTTTTCAGATGGTGCCGGAAGAGTACAAAGCACTCTACGAGGAAGATCGCATTGTATTGAGAGAAAATGTACCTGCTGAGTGTGAGGTGACTGCTCGGCGGGATATGTCGGGTTATTATGCGCATATTACGGCACTTGATGGCTGCCTTGGTCGAATAGGACATGCAATCGAACAACTGGGCATGGCTGGTGATACAATCCTGGTGTTTACTTCTGATCATGGTGAAATGAATGGGTCACAAGGTCATGATCGAAAAATGCGACCCTGGGATGAATCCATTCTGGTGCCATTTCTATTGCATTTGCCAGATGGCACTGGTCGTCAAATCGAAGCGCCTTTTGGCCTACCAGATATCATGCCGACATTGCTGGACCTAGTGGGTGTGCCTGTGCCTGATGGGGTTGAGGGGGTGAGTTTTGCCAACCACATGCTCGGCCAAGCCGAAGCACCTTTTGAGGCTTCACTCTTTGGGTGCTACGTTCCGTTTGCCAATTACACTAATGAACATGGCGGCAGGGAATATCGGGGCGTTCGAACTAGCCGTTATACCTATGTGCGTGACCTGAAGGGGCCCCGGTTGCTATATGACAATCAGGAAGATGCCTATCAGTTGGAAAATCTGTGCAACCAATCAGAAATGCGTGCTGTTCAAACACATTTGGAAGGCATGCTGGCAGATCTTTTGGAGAGACAGTGCGACACATTTTCGACGAGGCGTGAATTATTGGATCGATGGGGATATGAAATGGTCAATCCCCACGCATTTCGCAGGATCAGAACGGGAAAATAGAAGTGAGGATTCGGGCAACAAAGCCATTGAAAACCGAAACACTAGGAGACTAAGATGGGCGAAGACACCAAATCTCTCGAAGAACACCTCGAAGAATTCAAAACAGTTGGATTTACACTTTTCCCAAAGATGCTTGAAGATAGCTGGGTTGGAGCCATGCGGGATTCATTTGAAGAGATCGCTGATCGGCTACCCAATCCTGACGGTAGCCGAGCCGCAGCCTTTGTTGATGTGTTAGAACATAAACCTGATCTCGTTCTTTCTGCCTTGACAAATAAGCGTCTGCTGGACTTTGCGGAAATGATCATCGGCCCTCATGTCCAACTTGAGTCAATCACCTACCGGCGTACTGCACCACAGGACCCAAACACAAACCCAATACTGGGGTTTCACCGGGACATGTTCGCCGAGTTTCCTCAAGAAGGCGTCTACCATAGGCCCTTACTCTTCAATGCCCTGAGCTATTTACAGGATCTGGATGATGAAAATGGCCCACTGCGAATTGTTCCAGGTTCTCACCTGAAAGCACTGTCTTTAACACCAGAAGAAAGGAAACAACCTCATCCCGATGAAGTCATTGTTTATCCCACCGCCGGAGATGTAACCGTATTTCATAATGCGATGGTACACTCAGGAACAGCCAATTATTCAAAAGATTATCGGTATCTCTTTTTTCTAACGATGAATCATTCTTGGCTCAAACACCGGGCCAATTATTCAGGGCCTATTTCTGAATCTGTCAAAGCGCGCGCCCGTCTTACTGGAGATCGTCGACTGCTGCGTCTATTGGGGGAAGATGAAAAGTTCGTGCGGCGAGCCAATAGTGGGTTTATGCAACCAGATGAGCTGATGTGGGAACAGTGGATTGCTGAGGACGCGGCTGATCTCAAGAAATGATCGTGAAGATGGACCAGATAAGTTTCACATCATTCTGCTAAAGCGAAGGAATTGAGAGAACAACACAAAAATGGTAGACCAACGAAATCTCTTCCGGCACTACCATAATTTCTATTCGGTGTGCTCAGGTAGATAGAAGTTGTTGCATAAAAGTGACACCAACGCTCCCCTACAACAGGATTGTTTGAATACACAGAACTCCTCCAGAATACCTGCTTGATCAACCTGAAGGATTTGGGTAGATTCATGGCTTGGCCCTGACTTTAACCTTATTTCGACCGGGTCACTCTACCTCATTTTGTGCTCAACTGTGTCAGTCCTATGAGGATTTAACAGGTTTTGATAGTACTGAGTCTCAAAAATCGTGGATGTCAGAATTTGCCGTTAAATCTGACGGTAACCTGTGGCTATCTACTTATTAGAATGGACTGTTTAGCTTTGATGGCCAAAATGGCAATAATATCATGCGGACGTCAATACTGATTGGAGTGTGACCGGCGACCTCCATCACCGGTAGGTTGGGTCGTAGTCTCCCACGCTTTTTCCATTTACCGTTTGACGGTAATATGCAAGGTGCGGCCAAAAGCTAAAATTAGTGCCATGACATGTTCGGCGATGTTGATGCCTGTGGTTCCACGGGCGTTGGTCGGCACAATATCGCTATTGACCAGTTGTGGAAACATCAGCGCTTCAACACCGACATGACTGACCTGAACCCAACGCAACTTCTGGGCCTGGTCAATGAGTGCCGGTGTTATCCGGTGCCCCAAAGCACATCTGCGTCTGCAATCTCGCGTAAGGTATGCTGATGGTCGGTCGTAATCACAAAATTCGCTTGAGGGGCGATTTGCTGCACTTGATCCATCCTATCTGCACCTAGATCGTTAGTTATGATCTTCATCGATTCACCTCACCTGAATAAACCATTTTAGACTATTTTCTATCCCTAGTCAAAATTGAGCCGAACAGCTATTACCGGCATCGATAAAAATGTAATCGCTAAAGACGCAAAGTCTTCGTGCGTCTTCTTTCCTCCAAGCAGAATCCTGGCTAAGCCGGAATCTCGCGGTTATTCCATCCACTGTTTTAAGTCGGCCTTTGCCCTTGCCGGTTTACCCGCGTGTTAGGGTTGGTTGACCAGATTGTTGGACTCGTAAGTATCAGACGCCAAACCGAGAAGTTCATCTGTCGTGTGGTTATACTTAGCTAAGTTTCTCCATTATAAACATTGCATGCAAGCAACAATGACAAAAAAGTCACCGGCACACCTACTTTTACGATAATTCCAAATCACATCAACACGAGTTTATTCTATTGAGGACTGATAGTGCGGAACCATGTATCGTGCTAAAGCAGCGCCACCCACAGGAGTTTGTGATGGCCTCCGGCGGTGGGTTCTTTCAGCTTATGCAACACCTGCGGTGGCAAAAAACAGCACCGGGGGTGCTATGGCAGCTATAACCGATCTGGACAGCTGATTGACCGTCTCAGCATTGATGCGTGGCCGACTGTGGTTGATCTGCGTTTCCGTATTGGTGACTAGAGGTACACTCGGAATTGCCCTTTAGAATCTGTTTGCTGTTCAAAAATAGTATTTCGACCTCTTGGAACTCTTATATATGCAAATGGAAATAGCCTTCCAATTCCAATCATGAACACCTTCAGGCAGGAGAATGCTCGGACAAATACATTCATTTTTATCGTTCTGTGCTACCAGTCCTATCTGGCCGTTACTTTGCGCATAATAAAGCGCCGTTCGGACATGTTTCATGCCGACAAGCTGTCTAAATTACTGAAAGTCTTTGCCGATGAACCGCGTACCGTTATCAGAAATAATCCCAGGCCTAACCCCTGGAAACATCTCTAGTGTTCTGTGGATGACAATTTCAATCTCCGCTTCGGTCATTGACTCACAGATCTGCCAATGGACAATATATCGACTGCAACCATCCAATATGGGGTACAGATAATAGCATCTAGCTCAGATATTGAGAGAGACTGAAGCAGTTGAGTGAATTCTGTCAGGCTTGGAAGGCCATCGGTTTAATAGTCCAGCCGTCTTTAAAGCTCGACATACCCAGCTTGGAGAGACAGCTGCCCTGATCCAGACCCATGAAGGTCAATCGACGGTCACCTTCCAACGGATGATGATTATGGTATTGTATGATCGCTTTCGATTCCCACTCTTTCTGCCGGAAATCAAGGAGAATCTGGCCATTATGTTCATTGGTCTGGCCAGATCTTTTCTGCTAATTGTCGTATTTACCAGCAGACAGCCCATAATTTTTACATTGAGTGAGTGAAGGTCCTAGAATGACAGCTAGTAGAATATTTTGATGGCGAGATGCTAGAATGTAATGATAAGAATGTAATGATACCAACCGAAACCCACCGAATTTCGATTAAATCAATCCTGTTCGGATTATTGTTGATGCCGCTGTGTGTGTATCTGGTGGCGCTTGAGGAGATGATCTGGCACTCGCTGCACTGGACCTCGATGTCCTTGCCACAGCTTTCGATTTTCTTCCTCTTTGTATTGATCCTATTCAATAAAGTTGCCGGTCGGATCTTATCGAGGGAACCATTCTCGCAGGCCGAACTGCTAGTGGTCTATACTACCCTTTCAGCAACCACGGCGTTCACAGCTCACGACAACATGGTCTGCATGATGGGGGTTATTCCACACGCATTTTTCTATGCTACGCCGGAGAATGATTGGGCTAATCTATTCCACAAACATCTACCGGAACCGCTCGTCATCCGCGATCCTGACGCAGTCTATTATTTCTATAGAGGAGAGTCCAGCTTTTGGTCCACGGGTTTTTACCAATTTTGGATTAAGCCGTCCATCACCTGGTCATTTCTGCTTTCTATCCTCTTCTTTATGCTCCTATGCATCAACGTGGTTCTGCGGAAACAGTGGATCGAAAGTGAGCGGCTCGCTTACCCTATTATCCAGATCCCCCTGGAAATAACCGATCCCACCTCCAGTTTTTTCCGTAACCGAACGATGTGGATTGGCTTCGCTGTCGCAGGGGGAATTAGTCTGATCAACGGACTCAGCTTTCTTTATCCTCAAATTCCCCGCGTGCCTATCAAAGAGGCTAATTACGATCTCGGCGTTTTCTTTACGGAAGAGCCATGGAACGCAATTGGCACTCTCCCGATGCGATTTTATCCGTTCCTGATTGGGCTCTCCTTTCTGATTCCGCTGGATCTCACTTTTTCGACCTGGTTCTTCTTCTTATTTCGTAAACTGGAGCGATTAGTCGGGGCGATAACCGGGTGGAACACCATTCCGCAATATCCCTTCTTTGGGGAACAAGCAACCGGCGCGATGATTGGTCTGTGCGTCATTGCACTGTACATGGGGCAGCGATATTTCATTGATGTCTTTAAGAAAGTGGTCGGGATGCAATCTGAACTTGATGATACTGATGAACCGATGCGGTACCGAACAGCAGTACTGTGCCTGATTGGGGGAACGATCGTGCTAATGATCTATTGCAGTCAACTGGGGATGTCCCCGTGGTTAGTGCCGCTGTTCTTCGGACTATATTTCATGATTGCCACCGCGCTCACACGGATGCGTGCGGAATTGGGCCCGCCCTTACACCCGATCGTCTTGGTGAACCCACAAGTGGTTTTGGTCGCAGCGCTTGGCACGCGCAAACTCGGTCCCGCTAATTTGACCATGTTTTCGCTATTTTACTGGTTCAACCGATTCAACCGAAGCCACCCGATGCCCCATCAGTTAGAAGCATTCAAGACCGCTGAACGTACCGGTGCCAGTACCCGTTCGCTATTCTGGGCAATGATGATCTCTCTCGTTATCGGTTTGCTAGCGACATTTTGGATTTTCCCAGTCGTTCTTTACCAGTACGGCGCGGCGACCGCCGGAGAATTATTGGCCGCAGGCTGGCAGGCATACAATAGCCTGGGGAGCTGGGTGCAGCATCCTCTTCCACCAGATATCCTCGGCGGTGGTATCATCGGAGTCTCGTTTATCTTTTCGATTGTGATCGCATGGATGCGAATACGATTCTTATGGTTTCCGTTCCATCCCGGTGGGTATATTCTTGGCGTCAGTTCCGGCACTATCGATGTGTACTGGTTTGCACTGTTTGTCTGCTGGTTAATAAAACTGCTGATACTGAAACATGGCGGCGTTGCTACCTATCGGAAGATCTTGCCGTTTTTTATGGGGCTGGTAGTAGGGGATTTCATCGTTGGCACCTACTGGGGATTATTAAGTATTATTTTGGGAACACCGTTATACACTACCTGGTTTTAGGAAGTGGGCAGATTGGCGATTCAGTAACTATAAGTTACATCGTGGAAGTGACGGAAAAATTGAGAGAATGTGTAACCCTAAGGTAAATCCCTCCCCCTATTTTGAGGGATTTACCTGCATTTTACCAGTTAGATGACCAAACATTTGGACTGTAATATTTTTTTCGAGGAAATGTCTCCGATATCCAACCTTATTAAGAAGAAAGCTTGACACGAGTTAAGAAGAACAATCAAGTCGGGCATTTAGAACACGTCTTTTTATTTCTAAGGCTTAAGTCCAGTCAGAACCAAACGACAAATAGACAACCTAGTAAGCTCGGGAATTTTTAAAAAGTATCTTAATCTAATTAGATAGAAATTATTAAGGAATTATTAAAATGGATTTAGTTGTCGAAGAGGAAACAGAACAAACTGGGAGTGATCTGAATTTTACTAATAAAGAACAATATTTTAGAGATAATAATATTGTTCTTTATCACGGAGATGTATTAGATCAAGATTTATTTAAAAAACAATTTATTGATTTGATTGTGACATCGCCACCATACAATGTTGGTATTGACTACAATTCAAATAATGATGAACTTTCTTATCACCAATATTTAGATTTTTCAGGAAAATGGATGTCTAATTGTTATAAATGGAGTAATACGCAAGCGAGATTTTTGCTGAATATTCCATTAGATAAGAATAAGGGAGGTAATAGGAGTGTCGGTTCAGATTTGACAAAAATATCTCAAGACATAGGTTGGAAGTACCATTCAACAATTATTTGGAATGAAGGAAATATATCCAGAAGAACGGCTTGGGGAAGTTGGATGAAAGCCTCAGCACCATTTGTCATTGCACCTGTTGAACTTATTGTGATTTTGTATAAAGACGAATGGAAAAAAACTAATGGATCAAAAATATCAGATATCACAAGAGATGAATTTATGGCATACACCAATGGGCTTTGGACATTTAGTGGCGAAAGTAAAAAGAAGATTGGTCATCCTGCCCCTTTTCCGAAAGAGCTACCTTATAGAGCTATAAAATTATTTAGTTTCCAAGATGATGTTGTTTTTGATCCATTTACGGGGAGTGGAACAACACTAGTAGTTGCAGCAAATGCAAAGAGAAGAGCAGTAGGTTTAGATATTGATGAAGGCTATTGTAAATTGGCAAAAAACAGAATAATGCGTGAAGTTGGTAGTAATCCTGAAGTCCCCCTCTCCAGGGATCTTGGATCGTTATCTCCTCCTTTGGAAAAGGGGAGGACTGAGGTGAAGGACTATCTCTGAAACGCAAAAGGTAGAATAGCACTGACCATCAGACAATAGACAATACGAGTGAGACTAGAGAGGGTAACAGAGATATGTAACCACCGCTATTGCATGCTTGGCTCAATGTCCAAGGCGGAAGTGAATTCCAAACTGCAACTGGGATTGATGGCGGCAGGAACGCGCAGCGATCGGCTATTTCTATTATCGAGCCACTGACCAACACCGTCAGATACGAAAGAGTTAAGATTAGTGATCCTATTTTTTCTAGCATCCATTATCTTTTTGTCGTTTCAAGGAGGCGTTATGGCACAAGATACAGAATATTCAGCTACAGGGAGTCAGGGTCGCATCCGTGAAATTGGCGTCCCCGTCAAATCGGTCAATTGGGTCAAACTCCATCCCGGACAAGATTTGTCGGGCACAGCCTGGCTATTCGCCACAATGGGACAACAGGCCGACAACCTGTTTGTATTGAAAATTAACCCCAAAACAGGAGAGACGCAACAGTTTTTGTCGCCTGTACCCGGTTCGAATTACCCGACAGCGACCTGGCTGAGCCGGGACGGGAAGTTGTACATCGGATCGTCTTATGCTGGTCACCTCCTCTGTTTTGATCCGGCGAGCGATCAGTTGGTCGATTTAGGACCAATTCACGCTGGACAGGCGACTTTCCCCTGTCGGATTGATGAAGATCGACAAGGCCGTTTGTGGATTGGCAGTTATGGTACAGCAGATCTCACCTGCTACGATCCGCAACAGAAAAGTTTTACGCACTATGGACGAATGGATGATGTGGATATGTATAACTATCCGCTGGTCAACCACGATGGTACCATCGCTTGCGTGATTCGGCAGACCAAACCACACGTGGTGCTCTTTGATCCCTCCGAGGAGCGTAAAAAGATCATCGGCCCGGTAACCACCAAGGGAGGAGATACAATTGATTTACATCGAGGCGCAGATGGAAATCTCTACATCACCTCTAGCCAGGGTAACTTTCAGATCGCCAACCAGGGAGCGGTTCCCGTCGATCATGTCTCGCCTGCACCTTCCGCCCCGGTTTTGGCCGACGGTAGCCGTTTTACCTTCGTTGACGCAGCCGACCAGATGTATCGAAAACTTCAGATTACCTCTCCTGAAGGGGAATCTCGGGTTTTTGAATTAGACTATCAAGCTAGCGGTAGCGATATTTTTTATGTCCACCGGGGGCCGGACGAAAAAATATACGGCTCCAGTATTTTGCCGCTACACCTCTTTCGCTACGATTCTACGGAAGACCAATTGGCCGATTTGGGCAAGTGCTCTTCCGCTACAGGTGAAGCTTATTCAATGGCTAACCTGGGAAACGATCTCTATATCTCCTCCTATCCTGGGGCCTCCATCTCGGTTTATGATCCGTTTCAGCCCTACCACTTCGGCAACCAACCTGAGTATAACCCCCGCGATATCGGACGAATAGACGATATTTCCTATCGGCCCCGATCTACCCTGGCCGGGCCGCTGGGCAGGGTCTGGTTAGCCTCACTGCCCGACTACGGTCGTTGGGGTGGACCATTATCATATTACGATCCGGCGACAGACGAGAAAAAGGCCTACTATCAGATCTGTGGCGATGCGAGTTGCTACACGCTGGCCCATTTACCTCAACAAGCGTTAATCGCAGTTGGTACCAGTATCTCCGGCGGTAGTGGCACTCAACCAAAAGTTAGTCAAGCGACCCTGTTCCTTTGGGATTATCATGCGGAAAGAAAAGCCTGGGAAGGCACACTCGATAGGAGCGTTTCGGTCTTCAACGCGCTCGTGACCGGAGCGAATGGGAAACTCTATGGAACGGTAAAAGGTAGAGATCGACCCGACCAACTTTTCGTCTTTGAGCCGGAATCCAGAACGTTTACCTACCTGATCAATTTACTTGATGGAGAGAGGGCACTTGACCTCGGCTTACAAAATGGTCCGGATGGAAAAATCTACGGCATGACTTCATCGACGATATATCGCCTGAATCCTACCGATGTATCGGTTACAGTTGAACCGGTGATTTCCTCGGCTAATGGCTTCGACATTTCAGGTCCTATATTGGAGAACGAGATTTATTATGCCAAGGGGCACCGTCTAATGGCAGCCCGGATATTTGAATAGGCTACGTTGCTGCCGAGGGCAGTGTTATCCTACCATCCAAGTACCGTTCCGTCGACGATGCGGGAGTCGGCCCCACCATACATTTTTCCGGTTTCTGCGTCAAACACGATACCGTGAGCCGCGCTCCAGGTGCCGTTTTGATTGATCTGGTGTCCCAGGGCTGATAATTTTTCAATGTCAGTGGCGTAGGTCTTTTCTAATCGGAGCCGATCTGGTTTCCACTGGTGATGCAGGCGGGGCGCGTCGATGGCGGCTTGAATCTTCATGCCAAAATCGATCACATTGATGATAACCTGTACCACTGTAGTGATGATCCTCGGACCGCCGGGACTCCCTATTACCATGAAAGGCTGATTATCTTTAGTGATAACGGTTGGACTCATACTGCTGAGTGGGCGTTTTTTAGGCGCAATCGCATTGGCTTCTGTTCCTACCAGGCCATACACATTTGGCATTCCCGGCTGGGCACTGAAATCGTCCATTTCGTTGTTAAGGATAATGCCGGTTCTCTCGATAACCATTCCAGAGCCAAATCCAGTATTGACCGTCTGTGTGATGGAAACGGCATTACCATCCCGATCCAGTACCGAAAAATGGGTAGTATGATGGCTTTCTACCGGTATTGGATTTCCATGCGCCTCCAGCACCATCGCTTGGTCGGGTTGGATCAACCGTTGTCGTTTTTTGGCATAGGATTTGGAAATCAGACCTTCTATTGGAACTGCGACGAAATCCGAATCGCCCAGAAAATGGGCACGGTCAGCAAATGCCAATTTCATAGCTTCGGCTAGAAAGTGAACAAACTCGGTGCTATTGGATTCAAGCTGACTTAGATCGTAAGCCTCCAAAATATTGAGTATCTGTACGACGTGGATGCCGCCCGAACTAGGCGGTGGCATAGAGAAGATATCGTAACCGCGATAAACACCGTGAATGGCCTGGCGTTCTTTGGCTTCGTAAATCTCCAGGTCCTGTAATGTTATCAACCCACCATGCTTTTCCATGAATGCGACCATCCGTTGGGCTACCTCACCACGGTAAAATACGTCAGCCCCTTCGGTGGCAATGAGCTTGAGGGTTCTAGCCAAGTCCGGTTGCCTGAACAGACTGCCGACAGTTGGAACCCGCCCATTAGGTAAATAGATCCTCGCGCTTTCAGCAAACTGAGATAGCTTCTCCCGGCGGCCGGAGATGGCATTGACATGTCGTTGGGTCAGCTCAAATCCCTGTTCGGCGTAGCGAATAGCGGGGGCTAAAACAACGTCGAGCGGTAGTGTGCCATACTTCGATAAGGCTAGAGTTAAGGCTTTGACAGTACCGGGAACGCCACCGGCCAGTATTCCGGCCAAGCTTAGGTCAGATTGCACGCTTCCATCCCGCACGTACATATCCCGTTTTGCTGCTATTGGGGCGGTTTCACGTCCATCGATAGCAATTACCTGGCCGGTCTCTCCCACTCGAATCAGGATTAAACTCCCCCCACCAAGACCAGAGCTATACTGCTCCACTACACTGAGGGCGAATCCTGTGGCTACAGCTGCGTCGATAGCATTTCCCTTTTTCTTTAGCATCTCTAAACCGGCCGCGGAGGCCAGTGGATGAGCTGAACTAACTATCCCATTTTTAGCTGCTTTAACTACATTGCCTTCCTGTGCTGATAGGTTTAGGATGAGTAACAGGAAACAGCAGAAAGCAGATCGGACATATTTGGAACTCAACATCTTTATTTTTCTTCCCTCGCTAAATTGGATTGGATCTTGAACTAATTAAAACTTATGGATGTATGGGTGAAGAAGCAGTATCTATATACTATTTCATATAGTGCAGGTTAATCATTGCAAAGGCGGTAAAATGAGCACCTAATAATACCAATTACGTAAAATAATTGCCGTTTTTTCTTTGATTTTGCTATCCTAGACAAATAAAATATGACCTCGCCGTCTCCTATAAGGCTAAGCTTGGACCCAAAATTAAGATTAAATTACTGGCTTGACATCATTTTCAATCCGGACTACTCTCAAGCAGAAGTTTTGAAGATGGTCTTGACCAGAGAGAAAACGTTGCCTTCATGGGTAGATGCTGGTGTTGAATTTGATTCTGAGGGACTCATCAAGAGAGAAGGTCGAGGTCGAAAATCCAGATTCCCCCTGAGAAGGAGGAAGACTTCAAGATTGAACTTGATAACATGCAAGTTTCCTTCAAAGGTGGGTCTATAACAGCCAAAAATATTCAGCCGTTACTGACCGATAAATTCGATTATAATGATTCAGATAGTGGCTTCGACACCTTCTTCCTCGATGAAGTCTAAAAGATAAAAAAACAGATTCAGAACGCCTCTCTCGAAGTATGGTGGCAAGATAAAAGCCGAATTGGCTGCCAGGTAAGCTTAACCAAATAATGGGCCACAAAAGGCACCAGGCCGAGAGTCATCAGACCCAAACAGTTTATTTCACCGATATTTTGGTTGCTATTTGCCCGGATAAAGATCCGGCCTGCTCCCGAGTTCTACCAGAAACAAGCACCGGCATGATGCAACGTCATTTCAATCAAACCTCCGAGCCAGTTGAAGATAGTTATCATGCCATCACGATGATGGATAGGGCTAACCGGCATACCACTGAGGCTCTTATCATACCTAAAATGTTTCTATGCTACCTCTCTACCCTATTCTCCTGAGCTCAATCTAATGGAGTAGGCCGGGCAACAGTTAAGGGAAATTGGCCTCTCAAATACCTGTTTCAAAAACTAGAACCAAATCGTTGATGCTGGTAGTGAGGCCTGGAATTGTTTTGGTGATGAAGAAGGCAATATCCAAAACATCGGTCATCGTACTTGGGCTCGAATAAGTTAGGTCATAATTTGACGTAATTGATATCACATTCTTTAAGTCAAAACGGACGTCGGTTATATTTCCTTGCTGGCAATTCAAGTACAAGTTTCTTTAAAGCCCATTAGCATATAATCTAGTAGTGAAGATTTAGGTGTCATCAGTCAACTATTCGCCAGCACCGTCAAGATTTAGAAAAGTTAGGTGAGTTAGGTCGCAAAGTGTTGCATCTATTCCAAATGGGACAAGTTCGACAAATACCGATCAGAGGGATCTATTCTCAGCAGAAGAAGAAACGTCAGCCGATGAATCCAAAACGGATATCTTGGAAACCTTTCCCGATCTATCTCTACCATAATTAACCGGCAGTTAACCGACATTTACACGCAATGAAACGACCTTAGATAGTGATTTCGCTAATTCCAGCTTACACTCCCCCAATCTCTTTAATCTCTTTCGGGTCTATTTTGAGGCCAGGTGAATATATCCTGACAACCGTTAATTATAGGAGAGTACCAGTTGAAAAATCATGAGAAGTAAAGTGAGAGTATCGCTTCGTTGAAAGAAGCATTTAATCGAAGCATGGAGAGATGATAGCTCCTTCCCCTCTTTTCAATTTAATTAATCCTCACTAAAGCAGATTTCAACCCCTTGTTTTATCATCCCGTTCAGATTTCGGTAGAAAGATAGGAAAACCTACTTGTAGCGATTGGCAACTTTAATATTGGCGATTGTTCGGTTGATAATATTTTCTAGCGATTGTCGAGGTCGACCAGAAGTCCGAAATGCCACTACCAATGCGTCAATCAGATCAAATTCAAGTGATTCTAGTTTATCAGATAGTTGTTGATCCAGAAAGGCAATATCGTCTTTATTGAGTATAGTAGAAAGCCTTTTTTCGATTTTCTCAATTGGAATGTTAATGTCAGCTTTAATTTTTCGCATTATTTGATACTCCTTACTTCTGATAGTAGATCTATGCTGTGTAGACGCCCAATTGTCAGATGTTTTTTTTAGGGCTTGACCTTTTTATGTGATAGTTATATAGTATCGTCTGCTAACAATGGTGTGGAGACAATGACACCGATCTCTTATCGGTAGTTAGAGTAGAAAAGTTTAGCTTCAGATAATAAGGGGTGGAGGTTTAAACCGGACGTGTTACTAAAGAATCGAATTGCAATTGTAACTGGAGCCAGTTCAGGAATTGGGCGAGGGATTGCGCTAGAGTTTGTGCGGGAGGGGGCAAAGGTTGTCGTGGCGGATATTCAAGCTGAACCCAACCGTGGGAAATACCACCAGCAGGATGTGTTCACCCCTACGGTTCAAGAAATCGAGGCACTTGGCAGTACAGGCCTGTTTGTGCAGATCGATATCGCTAACGACCGTGCAGTGGATTCAATGATTCAGCAAACAATCGCCAGATTCGGACAACTCGATATTCTGGTCAACAATGCCGGTATTTACATTCCAGGACAGAGCCAAGACCTATCTATTAAAGATTGGGACAAAATGACTGACGTAAATTTGAGGTCTATTTTTGTCACCACCAAAAAATCGATTCCACATCTGAGAAAATCGAAGTGTGGGCGCATCATCCATATTTCCTCGGTGCATGCGGTTGGTGGTGGGGCCGGACCAGCCTATACAGCCGCCAAGGCCGGTGTTGTTAATCTGGCACGCGATACCGCACTGGAGGTGGCCTCAGACGGCATCACGGTAAATGCTATCTGCCCCGGCTATATTGAAACGGCGATACAGGACTATTTGACACCAGCCGAAATAGAGACCTGCCGACAAAAAACGCCACTACCTCGATTCGGTCTTCCCCGAGATATCGGGCGAGCGGCCGTCTTCTTGGCTTCCGATGACGCCGAATGGATTACCGGGACAACGCTGGTCGTCGATGGTGGGTTAACGGCCAGCGCAATCTAACCGGGATCCACGCCGCAGGAATCTAGCAGTTCTACAACTTAACTCCAGAGCCGATCGTGAGACCGCTCTTGATCCCACTCTGTGGTAGGTAGGAAGTATCCAGTTTCGTTGGGATGTAGATGTGCCTTGATGGCCTCCTCATTAAGGCTAATTCCCAGACCAGGTGAATTGGGAACCATTATATATCCGTCTTGAATGATCGGATCAGGTAGTCCTGTTACCAGTTGATCCCACCAGGGCGTATCTACAGAATGATTTTCCAGAACCATGAAATTCTCCGTAGCCGCTGCACAGTGAACGCTGGCCATGGCACAGACCGGCGTACCCGCCATGTGCATGGCCATGGCGATACCGTGTTCCTGTGCCAGATCACCAATTTTCTTGGTCTCCAGAATACCACCAGAAGTAGCGATGTCGGGGTGGCTAATGGCGATAGCTTTAGCCTCAAACAGTTTGACAAATTCCTCTTTGCAGTAGATGTCTTCACCGGTACAGATCGGAGTCGTACAGGCATTAGAGAGTCGAACATATTGATCGGTAAATTGCCAAGGGATCATGTCTTCCAGCCAAGCCAGGTTGTACTGATCCAGTTCTCGCGCCAGTCGGATACAGTCTTCCACACCGATGTGGCCAAAATGATCCAGTGCCAGCGGAACCTCATAACCGATGATCTCTCTCACCGCGCCGACATATTCTGACAACATTTGAAGCCCTTTATCGGTGATCCGGATACCGGTGAAGGGGTGCATCAGGTTGTGAGTATCGAGGTGCCCTGAAGGGACAGAAATCGTCCCTGATATACCTCTCAGATGTCCGATACCGACATCCATCTTCAAGAAGGTGAACCCCGAATCCATTCGCTCTTTCAGCTTTTGACCCATCTCAACTGGATCGTGCAAAGTGGGTGTATCAGAATAGCAGCGGATCCGGTCCCGAAACTTACCGCCAGCTAACTGGTAGCACGGTACACCGTAGGCTTTCCCCGTCAGATCCATCAAGGCCATCTCAATACCACAGACGCCGCCTCCCTGCCTAGCGTGATGTCCAAACTGTTTGATCTGACGAAAGATCTTATCGACGTTGCATGGATTCTCTCCTATAATCCGGCTTTTGAGCATCAAAGCATAGGTGCCGCTAGCTCCGTCCCGTACCTCACCCAATCCATAAATGCCTTGGTTAGTATCCAACTTGAGGATCGGCCCGCCTGATGCCACGCGCACCAGACGCATATCGGTAATCTTTAGTTGAGAGGGCGAAGATTGGGTGTTTACGTTTGAGAGAATTTGCTCTCCCTTGTCAGGTGTCATCGGTTTATCTCCTGAAAATGCATTCTAAAGTAGGTTCTAAAAGTTAAGTTAATGGGTGAAAGAGTCAAGTCTTGACAATATCCTGTTCGATCAACCAATTGACGGCTTCGTAAACCGCCTGAAATGAGGTGTAACGAGGCTGATAATTGAGCAGCCGTTGTGCTTTGGCGATACTGCAGTTGGGGCTATGAGCAATATGACTCCAGGTTTGAGTTGTCTCCGCTTCAGAATGCTTACTGCGCCATGCTTCCCAAGGTAGAAAACGCAACCGTGCTTCCTGTCCAAACCAGCTTGCAACTGTCTCCGCATAGCCCCTTAGAGAGACTGCGGCCGACGAAACGGCATGGAAACTCTCACCAACGGCATTACTCCAGTTAGCGATAGCCTGTATAAACAACTGAGCAACATCATCGGCGTGGACGTGATGAACCGTTTCTAACCCGATATTTGGTAGCGTGAGCTCTTCCCCTTGAGCGAGTTTGCTAAAGACGTCTGGATTAAAGTTGCCCGCCGGATTGAGTGGCATCCAGCCTGGACCAACAATGTGACCGGGATGCAGGACTGTGGCTGGAAACCCGTTTCGCCGCGCTTCATCTAACAGATATGCTTCAATGGCCGCCTTCTGAATCCCATATTCGTCAAAAGGACAGCGTGGCTGCATTTCGGTCGTCGGAACTTCAACGCTCGGACCATGTACCCAAATCGTGCCAGTGTGTAGAAAATGCTGAACCCTCCCCTGCAATGATTCTACCAAATGTCGGGCACTCTTGGGGTTAAAACAGATCATATCGATAACGATATCGGGATTCAGTTCGCGAATTTTCTGCCCAAATGTGCTCTGTTCCTCTTCAGTGGTACGGTCTAATCGTACTCTTTGGACAGCGTCCCAGGCGGCATGAGGTTGATAGGGGTTACGTTGACCCCGACTAACAACGATGACCTCGTAGCCAGCCTCAACTAAACGCGGAACTAAATATGTTCCGACGTGACCACTTCCACCAATGACGGCAACTCGTGCCATTAACACATCCTCCTACAATCGAGATATTTAGCGAGTCAAATCGCTTCTAATTCTAAAGCCTACACCACACTATCTGTACGATCCCGGCAGATTAGGCGGCAAAAGATAACCGTTCTCTCACTCAGGTTGCACAGGCATGAGATATTGGTCCTCGTCGTTCCAGGCTTGCGAGGTTTCTCCTGATGTGGAGTCGCTGCTGTTCCGAGCCCAGCATGACAAAGTAGGCTGACCAACCTCCCATGCGCACCCTCAGGTGCCGGTAGTTCTCAGGTTCCTCCATTGCCCTCTTTAGCTCTTCGGTGTCGGTTACCGTGAAGGTAAGCATGTTACCGCCCATCTCGATGAAAGCTTCTATGAGTCCGGCTATCCGCTGTGTGCCCCCCTCGCCCTTCACGCTACTGGCAGATAATCGCAGGTCGAGTGGTGCACCGGCTGCCATCTCGTCAACACTCATCTTTAGGTACGAGTTAATGGTGGCCGTGGGGCCTGACATGTCGGCTCCGGGAGCAGGAGAGAAGTTCGCTGCGATTGCTTCGCCTGAGTGACGACCGTCCGGGGTCGCACCGACCTCTTTGCCGATCATCGCGTACCATGAGAAGGTGCCGACAGAACATGGGAATATCACCGTGGGGTATCGACTGGCGTGGAGGCGTGACCTTTCGATGAAGTAGGACATCATCTCCTGGCCAATCTCGTCGGCATTGTCGTTGTCGTTAGCGAACTTTGGGGAGCGTGCCATCAACCGGCGCCGGAGATTTTCGTAGCCGTCCCAGTCTTTTTCGAGTGCCTCGAGGAGTTCATCTATCGTCAGGCTTTTTTCCTCAAATACCAACTGTTTGATAGCCGCCATCGAATCTATAGCATTGGAGACAGCCTCTCCCATAACATGCCAAATGATGTATCGCGTCCCACCTTTAATAACATCACGCTCGTTCTCGATGCAGTCCAGGGTCAACGCCGAAAGCAATGGATTATAGCTGTACTTGCCGTGACTGCTGTGTTCCAGCGTGCCATTTGAGATGCCTTCACCAATATGGTCGATGCCCGCCTTAAGTTGGTAGTCGATTTGCGTCTTCCATGCATCCATCAAGTCCCTGAAGGTGGTGAACCGGCGCAAGTCACCGGTGTCAGGCCCCATCTTTCCGTGAACTTTGGATACCCCGCGATTGAGGGCAAGTTCCAGGAATAAGAGGAAGTTCATACCGCGAATCAACTCCTGGTCGGATTTGCCTTCGATCATGGTTTCCCAACAGTTAGAGTTAGCATAGTCCCGGGCATCTTCTAGCGATACACCAAGGTCTACGTAGGCCGGTATCAGAACGTCGTCGTTATCGATGTAGGGCATCCCACCGCCTTTTTTCAAGACCTCCGCTGATCTGAAGACCAGGTCACCAGGCGAGTCTTTGTGAAGCCTCACGGTGACAACTGGACTGGTAAATGCAAACTTTTCGAGGGCGTTGAGACTGATGTAGGTCAGTTCGTTTGTGCCGTCGGTACCGTCAGGCCGAATCCCGCTCAGGAGAATATTTTGGCCAAAGTGGTTAATTGCGTCGGCAGCATCAGTGGCATACTGAAGCCGTTTCTGATGACCTGCTTGCCAGAACCCAGCTGCCTTGCTGGATTTTGGTGAGCTTGTTGAGTCTGGCCCCGATTTTTTCTCGGTGTCTTCAGGAAAGAAATTCTCGCGACATATCTGTCCACGGTCGTTGAAACGCAACCACACACAGTCGATTAACTCTTGGGCACCCTCCAGAGCAATCGTACCTTCGTCTAATTCTTTCCGCAGCATTAGATAGAGGAATTGGGCGAAGCGCCCACAGGAGAGGTTAGTACCAGTGGAGTATAGTGCGTAGTGAATGAACCAGAAGCACTGGACCGCTTCATGGAAGGTTTCTGCTGGATATTCAGGACCCCGCCTGCAGACTTGTGCAATCTTCAGAAGTTCATCGTGTCTCCGTGTTGTATCTGCAAGGCCTGCTAATTCATCGGCGAGATCGGCGTAGCGATGGGCGAGGGCGATAACGGCATTCGCTTCCAGTTTCATCGCCTGGTAAAGCTCCAGCTTTTCGTCTCGTTCATCAGACGCCTGACGCATGGAGATTTCACTGATCTTATTTTCAATATCACTAATTATGCCCGATAACCCTTTTCCCAGAATGCCGTAGAAGTAAGGTGTCTTGTGTGATAGGCCGGTTGATAGACTCGAACCTTCTGTTTTAGCCTGGGCATACTCTTTATCGGTGCCGTACTTGGGGAGTCTCGTACGGGTTATCGCGCCATCCTGCACGGTATTACCGACGATTAAGTCGTCGTCTTCAATAACTATCGGCATTTCCAAGAGCTCTTTTTGAAGAGCTTTAGCTCTTCGTTGCACCAATGAAAATTCTGCCACCTCTGGGTCATCAAAGATGTCGAGATTTCTACCCCACGTTACCTGTGAACGGGTCATACGGTCATGCACAACATCGTATAACCGCTGGACCCTTTCGGTATACGTTCGCAGTTGAGGTGCGGTTCGGACTCCCTCGATATTTGAATGTGCCTCCGGGTAGTTTGGTTGGATGCCGGCAACGGTTGTGTAAGAGTCGATTTCTGGTGATCCACTAGATTCGATAATTGCCATTCTTCGGTCCTCCTGGTTTTAGCCGCCGATTTGGACACTCAGTCCTTCGTGACGACAGATGTTAGCCAGTTCATTCATGTATTCATCGCTTTGGGTGTCTTTGTCGGATAGATCAAAATCACGGCCCAACCATTCGTATTTGGCACCGGCCGCGCCGTTGTAAGGTAAAAGCGCAATTTGAGAGAGTCCGATTCCCGATACAAAACGAGATATAGACTGGATCTGCTCCGTGTCGTTGACGCCCGAAATACATGGAACGCGCACATGAATTTCATTGGATGTCTCGGCCAACTTTCGCAAGTTGCCGAGTATTATTTTGTTGGGAACACCGGTAAATCTTCGGTGGGGTTCGGGGTCTACAAACTTTACGTCGAAAAGGAACAGGTCGGTTACATTAGCCAGAGATGATACAACCTCCCATCTTGCATAACCGGTTGTTTCCATTGCGGTATGGATCCCTTTCTCTTGACAAGCCATCAAGAAGTTATAGGCGAACTTGGCTTGTCGTGCGGGTTCGCCCCCACTAAGCGTTACACCACCACCTGAACTACGGAAAAACGGGATATCCTTCTCCACTTGTGCCACTAACTCGCCTACGGTGACGTTGGTTCCGGCCATTTTGAGTGCGCCCGGGTAGCAGACGAAAGCACACTTCCCACAGGTGTCACACAACGAGTGATTCAGAATCGCTACCTCTTTTTCTCCCTTAAAACCTTTACTTAGAGCATTTTTGGGGCACTCTTCCAAACAGAGCCAACAGGCTGTGCATCTCTCGCTCTGATATATAAGCTCGGGATGACCGAGTTGCAACTCAGAACTATGGCACCAGATGCAAGATAAGATACCGGGCATCCTTTAAGAAACACTGTGGTGCGAATTCCCGGCCCATCATGAGATGCAAATTTGTCAATGTCCAGCAACAACCCCTGGACGGAAAAGTTGGGCTTTGGCGAAATAAAACCGTTAGTTAAGGGGTTCATCAAAGCTTCATATACGTTTTCTATAGTTTTTTATAATTTGATCGGCTTAATCACTACATTCGGTGAAACCAAACAAGAAATCTCGACCGACGAAAGACTCTAGCTTCCCAAGACCCACCCGGACTATCAAATTAAACCAATAAAATCGATGATTGACTCTCTTGTCAAAGGCATTTTAGCAGCGGAATTCCTCTCGAAAAGGCTATTTTCAATTGTGATGCTGTCTATCAGTGCACAGCCCACATCTTGTCCTCTTCGGATTGTCGACGGAGATCTTTCCTGTTATTGCTACAAGTTATCACTATAAAAGAAAAGATCTCTTGTAGTGGTAGTCCTCTTTCTTGCTTGTCTAGGGAGAATATGTATTGGAAGGTTTCCAAGGTCGAAAATCGGAAGCCGCTTGGATTTCCAGAAAAGTCGTCTGGCCATAATTAAAATGGGAATGACCGGATATCATCTACTTCACAGGGAGGAAATAGTAGGAGAAAATTATTTGACATCTGCAAAATCACCTCCTGTTGGGGGCATTTTATCAAAAAACAGAAGCATTGTCTATTATTTTTTAGGCGAATTTTCCGGTATGCTGGATTCGTATAACAGGTACGATACAAAACACCGAAAACCAAAATGACCGTCTGGGTTCGATGACCTTTTACTATCTTGGACATCCCCCTCTAAGCAGATCCAGGTTTGACATCGATTAGCCAGTCTGTTATTCTGGTTTCACTGTGCTGGAATGATAGTTTTTTGCCTAAAGGCAGAGGGAATTCTCCCAAGTTCAAATGCGCCTTAATATGAGGTTACCAGAGAGTACACCACTACCCATATAAAGTCAAAATCGGCAAGCGCTGGTGAGGACGCTATATGAATGCCACGCTCTTTACGGGTACGACGAAAATGAAGATTTATCATGGTCGAAGTCTGATCAAAGAAGTGGATTTCCCCATCCGTAGGTAAGAGGAAGATATAACTCATGCCTGGACGGTTAGCAACTCCCCCTTAACACTACCTGTTGACGATCCAAGATGAAACCAAACCAACGCCCAAATTTCTTGTGGATCAATACCCGCGATCTAAGCGCCCGGCATCTCGGATGTTATAGCGATGTCTACGCCAAGACGCCGAACCAGGATAGACTAGCGGGTGGTTGCCACAACCTCTCTTACTACACAAAAGAACAGTTGCGTCCCATGAAGCCGCTTATTCCTGCTCTGCAGGCTGCTTTACAGAATCTCACTTGCTTCAGCCCTGAACATTCGTCCCATATAGAATCAATGTTTTCGGTGGGAATGTTTAACAGCCAGAGAGATATGATCGCCAACCGATGGGTGATCGGTCGTGTAATAAGGCGGATTGAGCTGGCGCAAGACTCACAATGATGAAAACATTCACGAAAAATCACTTGCGGTAAATTACTTATGGTGCCGCTATGTCTCCTCTCTATCTGTATCTTTTCCTCTGTCTTTACCAATGGAGTTGCTTGTCAATGCAACGAACAATCCTCTTTGTAGACGATAACGATATTCTCTATCGGTCCGGAACCAAACGCATCCTCAGTCAACCGAAACGACATCAGTCTAATCCGCTGATTAAAACCGATCGGCCGTGGGAGGTGGCAATTGGATGGACCAGCATATATCGCGACCCAGAAACAGGTAAATACCAACTCTGGTACCAAGCCTTTGCCGGTGACCAGGCAGAGCAAAAAACGCATCGCTGTGTGGTCTGCTATGCAATCTCGGACGATGGCATCCATTTTAGCAAACCCGACCTCGACCAATTCGCTTTTAACGACATCGAACATACCAATATTGTCCTGGTCGGAAACGGCGGACACTCCCTGCGTTATGCGAACTCGGTTATTTATGACCCGAAGGAGACCGAGCCACAAAAGCGATACAAAATGGCCTACTTCGACTTTAGCAAAAACAACGGGCTTGAAACTCCTGGCCTGTGTGTCGCTTTTTCGCCTGATGGCATCAACTGGACCAAGCATCCACAAGCTCCCCTTCTAAAAGTCTCTTATGGCGATTATGGCACACCTGTACCGTTAGCCGACCACGAACCAGAGGCTACGAACAATCGGTCATGGGATGTGCCGTTGTCAATGTCTGACGCAGTCGATGTGCTATATGACCCCAAAGGTGATCTGTTCGTAATCTATGGTAAAATGTGGATTGACGCCCCTGATGGCGACATGTACTGGAAACATGGGATGGGAAGAACGACCAGTAAAAACTTTATCGATTGGTCTAAGCCAGAACTGCTTTGTGTCCCCGACGAATTCGATCCACCGCATCTGGAGTTCCATACAACGCCCGTCTTTTTTTACCAGGATGTCTATTTCTGTCTGAACCAGATCCTGAATCGGGCGGAGGGTGGTGGTGTGATCGATATTGAGCTCGGCATCAGCCGGGACGGCATCGACTGGCGTCGTCCGTTCAGAGAATCGTTTTTTATTCCACGCCCAGGCGCAGAGACCGAGAATAGAACGGGCCAGGTCGAGAAGGATCAATTCGATAGCGGCTCGATCTTCACCAATTCCACTCCTGTCTTTTTGGAGGATGAAATCCGATTTTATTATGGCGGTTACTCAAAGGGCGCGACCGGTGCGGACGATTACACGCATGTCAGCGGCGTTGGCATGGTGACGCTGCCAAGAGATCGGTTCGCTGGAATTACACCCATTGCGGTTAGTAACCAGTCAACTTTGAAATCCCCCCTGCAAAACGTAGGACAGATGACACTCAAGCCGATTTCACTTTCTAATGTTACCCAGATTCTGTTAAACGCTGATGCTTCGACGGGAGAAATACGGGTGGAACTGCTGGATCTAAGTGGACGACGTGTAAAGGGATTTACCAGAGAGGAATCGTATACCATTACAGGCGATTCACTGGTTCATCAAGTTAAATGGACGGAAAGTCGTTTGTCCGACCTCGACAGTGACGCCTACCTGCTACGATTGCATCTGTATAGTGCGACAGTATACGCCCTAACCCTGGTTTCAGTGGAAGAATAGGCTGAAGGAGAGACTTGAAATGCGCATTTTAAGTCTCTCAGAGATGGAAGGTCTAGCTGGAATTGACTGTTGGGTACAGGTAACCGATGGTGATCCGAGGCATACAGAAGCGCGACAAATGTATCCACAGAGATTACAGAGGTGCCACTAATGCCAACAAAGGTACCGATTACGCTGCTGGTAGACGACAGTTGTCCGCTAATTCACGTTTTTCGCAACCACTGGGAAGACGTACACCACAATCAACCCCTAACAGCAGATGGCAGGCAACTTTTGGAGACGATTCCAAACGCTTTTCTGGAACGGTTCTGCCAAGTGGTAGAGGCCTATCAAATAGCGGGCAAGTTTTCGATTGTTCCAGCCCCGGCCGGGAAGGGGGATATCGTTACCGGAATTGCGGGCTACAGTCCGCTCTTGACAAGACAGTGGTTGGATACCGCTAACCATCGGTTATCGGATCGGTTCGATTTCTGCCCGGAGGGAATTACGCATAATCTAGCGGTTGATCTGAATACCGGATCATATTTGGATCAAGGTGAGTCTGCATGGTCACAGGAGCAGGATCGATACAGTTTAACACCCTATATCAAGAAGTCGCTCGAATACCTGAAATCAGCGGGCATTGAAGCTACAGGGGTTACCTCTCCCTGGGTATTTGGGATTGAAGTTGAGCCGGAGTATATCCATGCGATCACTACAGCTCAATATGAGGTCTACAATACAAAGTCGTCCTGGTATTTTCTTCACATGTTACACCAAAACAGTGCTGCCAGACCGTGGGTCGCATATCAACAGGATGATAGCAACCTGGTCGCGATTCCATCCACAGTCGACGACTTCTGGTGGCAGACCATTGATTCTCCACGTACCGATCGCGATTTTATCAGCAGTGTTGCCGATCATATTCTGACAGCGGACGGTCAAGGAGGAAAAGTTCGTCAGGTACTCAATGCGGGAGGTTGGCCGATTCTGCTCACACACTGGTAGTCTCTTTTCTCTAATGGGTTGGAGACCAGGCTAGTTGTTCTGGAAGAGGTCGGCCAACGGGTAAAGAACCATCTGATGGATGAAGTCGGGTGGGAAACGTGCTCAGAGATCAAGGCACTGACGCTAGAATTTACTGAGAATAAGGTGTCTTAATGGCATCTCATCACCATATAACTATTTTTTTATTTTACAATTTATATTTTGCCACAAATGGAGAAGTATTTTAGATGAATAACTATCGCGTTGGTATCATCGGTTGCGGTCGCATCGCCAGTACGATGGAAGATGAATCGGATGTCCATCCTATCTCCATCGCCGGTGCATTTGACACCTTACCAAATACGACCATTGTTTCAGCCTGTAACCGGAGTCGAGACAAATTGGAGGCCTTCGGTCAACGGTGGGGCGTTGATAGCCTCTATCAGGACTATACTCAAATGTTAGCTGGTGAGAACCTGGACATTGTCTGTGTGGCTACGCATCCCCCTTTGCACCAAGAGATGGTGGTTACCGCTGCTCAGTCAGGCGTAAAAGGGGTTTTCTGCGAAAAACCGATGGCTTTGGACCTGGCCGCTTGTGAAGAGATGATTCAGGCCTGCGAAAGGGCGGATATTCCCCTGCTTATCAACTGCTCTCGTCGTTGGTCTGACGAATATCAGGCCGCCAAAGACTTATTGGATTCCGGAGCCCTGGGACCGTTGCTACATCTGGTTGGCCACTGTCAGGGATGTAAACCCTCTCCCGACTGGGTAGCAGATACCGAAGGCCCACTTCTTCACGACGCCGTTCACACTTTTGACATTTTGCGCTTCTTCGCTGGGGAGGTCGCCTCCGTCCTGGGTACGGCGAAACGCCGTAAGCGCCACCAATTTCCAGTTGAGGATACCAGCTATTGTTTACTCCAGTTTGAAAATGGAGTCGATGGCGTCGTTATCAGTGATGAACTCACCCAATATGAGCGGTGGGATCTTGAATTACAGTGTGAAAAAGGGATCTTGAGGTTGGGATTTGGCAGGGGATTATGGGTTGCCGAACCCATCGAGTTCGAGTCCGGATCCTGGTGGAATCTAGCACCGCAAAAATTTCCAGAACCAGCCCACTCTTCCGATAGGTCCGAAACCTCGGTGTTACAGGCCGCCAAAGACCTGATCGAATCTATCGAGCATCAATCGCAACCCCGCTGTAACGGAGATGACGGCTACAAGGCAGTGGAGATTATTATGGCCATCTACGAGTCTGAACGACGGGGAAACAGTTGGGTCGACCTCCCACTCGGTGTCAAGGACTCATTGGTTGAAATTTTGCAAAGAGAGGGTAAACTATGAAACCGGTGCAGTAGCCACCCGCATACCGAAGGCGAGAGCCCTCGATTAAGCGCCAACCGGAGGTTGACGCTGCCGACTTACTATTTAGAGGCAAAAGACAGTCCGGATAAAATCAAAGTTGATGTATAAGTCTTTTAGGGCTTGTTAACATGATCTAAGAGAATCGAGAATAAGCATCAAGAACCCGAAAGCAGAAAACATCCGATCCCGCTGGTCCAAGCGAGAGAAGATCCGGTCAAATCCCTTCCGCCTGCTGAACAATCCTTCCACTTCATTTCTCTTTTGGTCGGGCTCTTGGTCATACTCCCAAGGATCCAGGCGATTTGATTTGGCAGGAACAACAGCAGAGAAGATCGCAGCAATCGGTTTCTCTGGTCTACCAGCCCGGACAGGGGGTTGTTTTTCCTCAGCCAAAGTAGTCTCAAGTACAGGTGTTAAGTCATGCACCCATTTACAAACCCAACTTTGCTGTCCTGCCAACAACAGTCCCAGCAGGTCTTGAGTAGGATAGACAGCCAAGTAGACTAGAATCAGGATCAATAAATCTTCTGACTTGAGTTTTGGAGTCCTGGCGGCACCTGTTTTTGGTTGACGTTTGT
>Ga0208128_1000138_pt1 | contig 29434 bp, 21 predicted proteins | sample ETNtaG_35_FD_185758 | JGI IMG/M metagenome (GOLD analysis project Ga0208128, IMG submission 185758) | Marine microbial and viral communities from oxygen minimum zone, Eastern Pacific Ocean - ETNP201306PF51B (SPAdes) (version 2) | ecosystem: Environmental > Aquatic > Marine > Oceanic ... | reverse complement strand
GTCTTTTAATCGACCAGTTTCTGCCATCCGGGTTGAGGTGGAAGATGCTATTGGAGGTCTCAAGCCTAGCAACATAATCAGTGATATTTACCGCCATCGGAGGGCAGATTTTGAAGATCAGGTACTGCCGACAGCTGCAGGTTTACACAACTTTAGAATGAGTATGCGAGCCGCGAGAAAGTAAATCAAATGAAAAGAGGAAAGTTGTGTGCAATTTCTTAAATGAGATCTAGTCTATTATAAACGATCGGCAACTTCAGCCCATCTGCGACTGCCAATACCAATGCTTCTAAAACTTGCGGCACAACATGCTCAGGTGTAACGAAATTGATATTGTGGCAACCTATATCTTGCAGTTCAAGCATCATTTTCGCCAACCGTTCAGGTGGAGTCTCCGAACTACGATAAGCTTGACTGATATCAAAGTTCTGGCAAAATACACAGCGTAAGTTGCACATGGAAAAGAAAATTGTGCCGCTGCCTCTCCAACCGCGCAAACAATCTTCCTCTCCAAAATGGGGGAAATAACTTGATACCTGTGCATAACGACCTGTTTTGCAGGTGGCTGTCTTATCAGCTAACCGGTCTACCCCGCAATTTCGTGGACAGATATAACATTGATCCAATTCTTCTAATGCCTGTTTGGTCCGTTGCAGCAATTCACCCGTACGATACAATTTTAGATAAGCGGGTTCAAAGTCTGTTGATGGCAACAGATATTCCGATAAAGCCATAGTGGACTCACCTCCCAAGAGTCATACCATTATAGTACCTGAAAAAATCTGTCAATCATATTATTTCAGTATAGGGTGATTGGCGGATTTTGATTGATGGCAAGGTTGAAAGCAGGACGAATCTGCTTAAGAATCCGATTGCTGCAGAAGAAGCCAAACAGCTTTGGATAAGGCAAGATCGGTGTTGGAACCCTAAATATGAATAATTAAAGTCGCATTGTAAATCTATCAACAGGATCACGATTCTAGTGTCTGCCCGCGTAATCATAACCAAGAAGCAGTATATAGAGAAGTCATGACTAATAGGTACAGGATTTCTTAATATCTTCCATTGTTGCAACTACTCAGATAATTCAAGTGAGAACATCTAAAGATATCTAAGGAATATCAATTAGTTTCCAGTATTTTGGCGCAACCAGAACGTTGATAAGGTCCAGGTGACGCAACTAGACCTCGACAGCTAGAATTAGCTAAACAATAAATATCTTCACTGATTACCGTATCCAATCCTCGGTTGGCGTTGTTTTTGAATAACTGAAAATCGTATTTCCATTCGTTATCGCGTCAGTTAGGACAATCTCCAGTACCTATTGACCTGACAGCAAAGCCACCTCATCATTTTTATGAGTCCCGACTTGTCCATCCTAGCACAAATAGATTGACGTATGCTAGAATTGGCAGGGATTGAACATGATAGTCCACACCACTGAATGAGGAAATAATGAAACTTGCAATTTGCAACGAAATGTTTGAGGATTGGAAAATTGAAGATGTCTTCGACTGTGCCTCCCAACTTGGATACCAAGCCGTCGAGATTGCACCGTTTACCCTAGCAGACGATGTCAGAGATATTAGTACAAGAGAGCGAAGCCGTATCAAAAAAGCGGCCGCCGAGTCCAAAGTAGAGATTGCAGGTCTACACTGGTTACTGGTTTCACCTAAAGGATTATATGTCAACCATCCAGACGATGCGATCCGCCAAGAAACATTAGATTACTTTTATGCTTTGATTGATCTCTGTGCCGACCTTGATGGCGAAGTAATGGTTATTGGTTCACCTCAACAACGGTCGGTGCAGGAGGGTTGGAGTGCTGATCGGACGTGGAATTATGCTAAAGAGACCTTCTCTCAGAGTGCGGCTTACGCCCAAGACAAGGGCGTAACTTTGTGTATGGAGCCGCTGTCTGATAATCAGACTAACTTTATCAATACGCCAGCCCAAGCAGTTGAGATGATTCAGCAGGTGGACAATCCCAATTTCCGCTTGATTCTCGATGTTTGTAGCACTGCCAATCAAGGTTTGGATATGCCCACTGAGATCCAGGAATTCTCCGATCACTTGGTTCACTTCCATACTAACGACAATAATCTTTATCTGCCAGGGTCAGGAGATGTCGATTACCCTCCAATTATTGAGGCTTTGAAGGCCGTTGAATTCGACGGATATCTCTCTACCGAGGTTTTTAAATTTGAGCCGGATCCTGTTACCATTGCCAGTCGGAGTATTCAGTTTTTAAGAGATTTGATAGAAAGTTAGACTTACCATTTAGGCGAGGAGAAAAGATGGAACTTTTCGAAGCAGTCAGTCCGCTTGATTTTCGGTATTACGGTGCAACAGAGCCGGTGATGCAACGCTTGTTGCCCTATGTCTCAGAATCAGCTTATGTCAGGTACCAAGCCCAAGTCGAAGCCGCACTGGTAAGAACGTTGGCCAAACATGGTGTCTGTTCAGAGAAGATCGCAGATCAGGTTGAGGCGGCCGTTGACCAGGTCACTGCCGAAGAGGTCTATGAGGAACAGGCCAAAATCCGGCATAACATCCGGTCTTTGGTCAATGTCATTCGGCGTAAAATCTCACCCGAAGCTCGTCCCTATGTTCATCTGTTTGCCACCTCTGCCGATATTCTGGATACAGCGACGGCCCTACGTTTCAAAGAACTGACACAAAAAGTGATCCTGCCCAATCTGGCCGATTTTGTTCGACAACTGATCACACTGGCTCGAACCCATGCCGACACCGTACAGATTGGTCGCACACACGGTCAACACGCTGAACCTATCACCTTTGGCTACGCTATTGCCCTCTACATCAGCCGTCTTGGCAATCGAATTCAACTGATCGCTGAAACCACTCAAAATCTGCGCGGTCAATTCTCCGGGGCGGTTGGCGCCTTCAATGGCTTGGCTATGGTCTTCGATCGACCGGAACAGCTAGAAATGGATCTACTCCAACTATTGGGACTAAAACCATCAGATACACATACATCAACCCAATGTGTTGAACCGGAGTTTATCAGTGATCTGGCCTATGCAATCTCTTCGGCCTATACGATTCTGGCTAATTTTGCTGACGACATGCGGCATCTATATCGTACTGAGATCGCCGAGGTCGGTCGCAAGTACGACCCCAGACTGGTTGGTTCTTCTACCATGCCTCATAAGGTCAATCCCGAAACCTTTGAAAATGTCAAGAGTTTATGGAAAGCTTTTATTCCACGAATGCAGACGGTATTTATGGATAGTATCTTAGAGCATCAGCGTGATCTAACCAACTCAGCCTCTAGCCGGTTCTTGACGGAGCTATTCACCGCCTTCGATTATTCGGTTTACCGGTTGACCCGTGCGCTGGAAGAGCTGGACGTCAAAGCTGATCAGATGCGGAAGAACCTGCAATTAAGTGCTGGTAATACCATCGCTGAACCGGTCTACCTGTTGCTGGCCTATTACGGATTCCCCGATGCTTACGATCACACCCGCAAGTTGGTAGCACAAGTGCATGAACAGGGGAAAACTTTGACCGATCTGCTATGGGAAGATGGAGATCTGCGTCCGTTCCTGAATCAACTGACCGAAAGCCAGCGTCACACTTTACAGGATTCGACTCGCTATATTGGAGCTTCTGTTCGGCTGACTCACCAAACCTGTGATGAGTGGGAACAGAGAATCTCGCAAATCTAAAGGCTGTTAAAGATCGTTCCTTAAGCCTCAGAGGCTAGCCAGAGAAGGGTTAGCAGATGCGTTGTGGGATTGGGTAATGGCTGGATCTCCGATAACCCGGTCCTGCAATCGAGTTGTCAGGTGTGTATTACGGTGCATTACCTTGTTATTGCGAATGCAGAGTTGAAGAGCTTGTTTAGCGCCGATAAGGACAACCAGTTTTTTGGCCCGCGTAATTGCTGTGTAGAGTAAGTTGCGCTGTAGCATCATGTAGTGTTGAGTTACCAATGGCAAGACCACTGCTGGATACTCACTACCTTGAGATTTGTGTACCGTTGTTGCGTAGGCCAGGACTAGTTCGTTCAAATCGGCCATGTCGTAATCAACAACTTTTTCTGGGAATCGAATCTGAAGGGTCTTTTCGACTTGGTCGATGTCGGTTACCTGCCCAATGTCTCCGTTAAACACATCGTAGTCGTAGTTGTTGCGGATCTGCATGACCTTGTCACCAACTCGAAAGTTTCGCCCTCCACGTACCACATCCGACGGGTTAGGATTGAGTCGATCCTGCAACAGTTCGTTCAGGCTCTCAGAACCAGCATCTCCTCGACGCATGGGGCATAATACCTGAATATCGTTAATTGGGTCGAAACCGTAGTGCTTGGGCAGTCGAGTATGAACTAGTTGGCAGATTTGCTGCGCAACCTGCTCGACATCTGGCTCTTCTATAAAGAAGAAATCACGACTTGACTCCCCTTTTAAGATTGGCACCTTACCTTGGTTAATCTGGTGCGCATTGGTAATAATCATACTTGCCTGCGCTTGCCGAAATACTTCTGTCAAACGAACCAGATCTACGACTCCGGACGCAATCATACCCTTCAATACATTGCCCGCTCCGACTGATGGGAGTTGATCCACATCACCAATCAGGATCAATTTGGCCGTTGGTGGAACGGCTTTTAACAGATTGTTCATCAACACCAGATCGACCATCGACACCTCATCTACGATTACTACATCGGCGACAAGTGGATTTTCCCGATTTCGTTGAAAGCCGTTCTCTTGTGGTGAAAATTCAAGTAGTCGGTGAATGGTTTTTGCTTCACGCTGGGTGGTTTCACTCAGCCGCTTGGCAGCCCGACCGGTTGGAGCTGCTAGTACAATTTGGTACCCCAATTGCTCCAATAATCGAATCATCCCCAGTGTCGTTGTCGTCTTACCAGTACCGGGGCCACCTGTCAGTATCATCACCTGTGAGCGAAGCGCAGTTTGGATCGCTTGTCGTTGACCCGACGCTAAGTGGATGGCGAGTGTTCGTTCGATTTGGTTGACCGTTTGCTCGAATGCAGATTGACTTAAGTCTGTCCGTGGTTGCTGCAACAGTTTTCCGACGCTGTTGACCACACCGATTTCTGCATAATAAAAAGGGACTAGGTAGATGGCCTCTTGCTCTTCAACTATTTCTGACACTACATCTTCGGCAGTCACTAAAGCTGAGATCCCGTCTGAGATGGCAGCTTCCGACAAATCAAGCATCTCCTGACAAGCCGCTATTAGCTCCGGCCGAAACTGAAAGACGTGGCCTTCGTCAGCTTTGTGGCTCAAAACGTACTTCAGACCCGCCTTAACCCGATTCGGTGATTCAGGTTCAATTCCCAGTTTTTGGGCAATAGTATCAGCCGTTTTGAAGCCAATACCGTAAATGTCATCGGCCAAGCGATAGGGATTCTCTTTGACAATAGGGATAGCTTGGGATTGGTAGGTTTTGTAGATCTTCGTGGCGTGAGTGGTACTTACATTGTGGGATTGTAGAAAGAGCATGACGTTTTTGATTTCGCGTTGCGCTTCCCAAGCCTCCGTGATAATGCCGATTCGTTTTTGTCCGATGCCTTCAACCCGGCTCAGCTTTTCTGGTTGGCGTTCAATCACGTCCAGCGTGTCCGCACCAAATTTACTGACAATTCGTCTGGCCATCACGGGACCAATCCCCTTGATTAAACCTGAACCCAGATATTTACGAAGACCTACGATGGTGGAGGGTAAGACAGTCTCGCATTGTTCGATTTTGAATTGTCGACCATACTTGGGATTATTGATCCACAATCCTTTTAAGGCTACGCTTTCCCCAGGATTAATCGAAGCCAGGTTGCCGACGATGGTAATCAATTCTCCAGGGGAAGATCTCGAGTCGAGGCGAGCAATAACATAACCGTTTTCAGGATTCTCAAAAACGATACGTTCGATTGTACCCTGAAGAACTTCCATCTTAGCATTTTACTGGCAAAGGTATAACTGAGGCGGGAATGGGATTTCGCTCGACAGTTGTTACTCGATTTAAGAGGAATTTAGAGTGTCGTCATCAATTCTTTAAAAGTGCTGAGTTGTGGCTGAATTAAGTGAGGAGGAGAAACTTCATCGTCCAAGGCTTCAACAGTCTTGAGACCATTACCGGTGATAGCGACGACGATGCTTTCATCGGTGCTGATCCTACCGCTTTGGATCAGTTTTTGTGTAACAGCGAGTGTGGTACCACCTGCCGTTTCAGTGAAAATACCCTCTGTCGCTGCCAATAATTTCATCGCTTCGACGATCTCAGCGTCAGTCGCGTGTTCACCACAACCCCCAGATTTATTGACCGTTTCCACCGCGTAGATACCATCGGCAGGATTTCCAATCGCTAGCGATTTAGCGATTGTATCGGGTCGAACCGGCTTGATAAAGTCACTTCCTTCTTTGAGAGCATTAACAATTGGTCCGCACCCTTCGGCTTGAGCCACATGTATTTGGGTCGGTGACTTTTCAATCAAACCGAGATCTTGAAACTCTTTAATGGATTTGCCAATTTTGGTAATTAGCGAACCACCAGCAGCCGGGGCAATGAAGTGGTCGGGGGATCGCCAACCGAGTTGTTCCAATACTTCGTAACAGAGTGTCTTAGAACCTTCAGCGTAGAAGGGACGGATATTGATATTAGCAAAAGCCCACGGGTAGACATCAGCGATTTCACTACAGAGACGATTAACATCGTCGTAAGCCCCATGAATTCCGACTACGGTCGGATTATAGATCTGCGACCCAACCACCTTGCCCAGTTCCAAATCGGATGGGATAAAGATAAAACAGTTCAGGTTGGCCGTTACGGCCTGAGCGGCTACTGCGTTGGCTAAGTTGCCGGTGGAAGCACAAGAAACTGTATCGAAATCAAACTCTTTGGCCTTGCTCAGTGCTACGGCCACCACTCTGTCTTTGAAAGAGAGTGTCGGTCGACAGACAGAATCGTCTTTAATATAGATCTGTTTGACCCCGAGTTCATTGCCTAGATTTTTCGCTTGAATCAGAGGCGTAAACCCAGAATGGAAACCGCAAATCGGTTCGCCGTCAACCGGGAGGAGATCCGCATATCGCCATAAGCTGTAGGGACCGGACTCAATTGACTGGCGAGAAATTCGTTTTGCAATCTCCTCATAATTGTATTCAACCTCCAATGGGCCAAAACAAAACTCACAGACATGAACCGGCGACTTTGGATACTGTTCGCCGCATTCACGACACTTCAGGCCTAAAACCTTTTCCATATTCAATTTTGCCTTTCGGAAGAACCCTTAATCGGTTGTTAATCAGTTGTCTTCGTATAGCGCTGTAATTTTTCTTGAATGCTCTTATTGTTAGGAGCGAGATCTGCCGCTTTTTCCCAAGAAGAGATTGCCTTTGGGATATTCCCGTCTTTCAAATAGGCATCCCCCAAGTGGTCTTGGATTTCCCAACTATCCGGTTCGAGGGAAATCGCTTTCTTAAGTTGTTTGATCGCTTTTTTGGTTTTTCCCTGTTTATAGTAGATCCAACCGAGGCTATCCAAGTATGCCCCGTTATCCGGATCTTTTTCAAGAGCAAATGTAATCAATTCGACGGCTTCATCTAAGTTTTTCTCTCGCTCAGCGAAAAGATAACCGAGTGCATTGTATGCCGCTGGACGTTCAGTTGTTTTAACTACAGCCCGAAGGTGGTGTTCTGACTGATCATATTTTCCGGTCTGTTGATAGGCTAGTCCTAACAAATAATTGGTATCGCTGTGGCTAGAATCCACCTCTAAAATCGCCAGCAAAGTTTCGATAGCTTGCTCCGGTTGATCCGCTGCCAGGTAAAGACTTCCTAGGCGAGATCGGAAAGTCAGCAACCCATAGTCGTACTTGGCCAACTGCTCTGGTTTAGCCTGTTTTTGTTTCAATTCCCGTACTTTTCTGTAGGCCTCTATCGCCCTTTGCATGCTGGCTTGGGCTTGGCTCATGGCTTCCGGGTCTGGTTCGACCGCTTCATAGACGGCGTCTTCCAATTGATCGTAGCGGTCAATGTATAGCTGACCTAGTGATTCGTGCGCTTGCCAGAGGAGAGGATCTATTTTAACCGCTCTTTCAAAAGCCGAAATTGCCTCGGTATTTTGTCCAGTCTCTTGATAAGATTTCCCGAGTCGTAGATAGAACGTAGTTTGATAAGGCATGATCCGGGTCAAGGCCTTGAAAGCCTGAACAGCTAGATCGTGCTCCTGTTTCAAGAGTGCAATTTCGCCAATATAACGGTAAGCGTTGACATGGTCCGGATCCAGTTCTATCACTTTTTGGAACTCGGCTATTGCCTCACGCCACTCCGGTGTCTTGCTTTGTGATATGTTGGACCTGTGCTTGAGTAAAATCTGCCCCAGCAGGAAGTGTGGCTCAGGATTTTCCGAGCTTTCGTCCTGTTTCCCTAGTTCAATTGCACGACGTGCCGCCTTCTCAGCAGCCTTAATGTCCTGAATCGCTAAACTGACAGTTGCAATCTGTGTTTGGAGAAAAGCCGATTCTGGATAGGATTCGGCCACCTGTTGGTAAAGTTTGCCAGACTTAGGAAATTTGCGGTTGGTTCTCAGATAGGTCGCCCAACTTAGCTTCAGAAAATCTTGTTGGGCCTGCTGATATTCGGGTTGCAGAGGTCTAGTAACAATAACCTCCGGCTCCAAAGCCCAACTGACTCTAGCAAGAAACAAGAATGAAATTAGCACTACAAGGGATAATGCTGTTCTCCGCACTTCCTTACTTCCTATTTTTGAAGGGGTAGGCGAGGGTAAACTTAGGGAGAGGGAGCCATACCTCATTCGGTCACCTGAACGTCTGCTAACTCCTCCTTATCATTCTTGCCATCATCAGAAATGATCTTTCCTACATCAACCACAGTTTCATCTTCCGCCAGAGACATTAGTCGAACACCCTGCGTATTGCGTCCGATGGTACGAATATCTTTAACCCCCATTCGGGTAATCATGCCATTGGAACTAATAATAATCAGTTCATCATCATCCTTGACTGCTTTGACGGCTACAACGTTGCCATTGCGTTGGGTGGTTTTGATGGTAATGACTCCCTTTCCACCTCTCGACTGTTGCCGGTATTCTTCCAGTGATGTCCGTTTACCATAGCCATTTTCAGCCACTACTAGTAAGGTTTCGACTTTAGTCCCTCGCTCAGGGGTTGGTTCCAACGCCTGCGTAGAAGTTATCATGCCAACCACTTGGTCATCGTCAGCTAATCGAATTCCACGCACACCACGAGCGGTTCGCCCCATCTCCCGAACCTCTTTCTCGTCGAAGCGAATCGATATCCCATTCTTAGTGACGAGTACAATTGCATGGTTACCATCGGTTAGCGTTGCACCAATCAGGCGGTCATCTTCATCTAGCTTGATAGCGATGATTCCGGCCGAATAGGGATTGCTAAAGAGGCTTAAATTGCACTTCTTAATCGTCCCTTTTTGTGTCGACATAAAGATACAACGGTCACTATCGAACTCTCGAATGGGGAGAAAAGCAGTTACTCGCTCATCGCTTTCTAAACGCAGCAGATTGACAATAGATCTACCTCTAGCGGTCCGACTACCTTCTGGCACTTCAAAAACTTTTAGCCAATAACACTTACCGAGATCTGTAAAAAACAGAATATACTGGTGGGCGGAAGCAATAAAGATATGTTCTAAGAAATCGCCATCTTTAGTTCCCATGCCCATTACGCCTTTGCCTCCACGATTTTGGCGACGGTAAACCGAGATTAGCACCCGCTTAATGTAACCGGTGTGGGAAATAGAGACCACCATTTCCTCATCGGCAATTAGATCCTCTATTTGGAACTCGCTGATGGCATCGGCAATCTCGGTTCGCCGCTCATCGCCGTAAGTGGCTTTCAGTTCTAGGAGATCTTTCTTAACCATATCGGTGACCAAAAATTCATTCTCCAAAATGGCATACAATTCTTCAATCAATTCGAGAAGGTCAGCGTATTCATCGTTAATTTTCTGTCGTTCTAGGCCAGTCAACTGCCTCAGCGTCATGGATAAGATCTCATTGGCCTGAATTTCGGATAGTGAGTAATCGACTACCAACTGATCGCGAGCCGTTTGTGGAGAATCCGCCGATTGGATAATCTCAATTATCTCTTCAATATGGTTTAGCCCGGTCCTGTATCCTTCCAAAATGTGGGCACGACGTTCGCTACGAGCCAGATCAAATTGTGTCCGGCGACGGATGACCCCGCGACGATGCAAAATATAATAGTTGAGGATTTCGTACAAGGTCAGGACTTTGGGAACACCATCTACCAAACAAAGCAGAATAGCAGTGTAGTTGGTCTGCATCTGCGAGTGCTTGTAGAGTTGGTTCAGAATTACCTGCGCTACTTCACCTCGCTTCAATTCGATGACGACCCGAATATCCTGATCCGATTCATCCCGAATATCCGAGATACCGGTAATGGTTTTATTAGTGACTACATCGTAGATCTTCTTCAGCAATTGGTTTTTCTTAACCTGATACGGAATTTCGGTAACAACAATCTGCTCTCGCCCGTTATTAAGTCGTTCGATAATAGCACGGGCTCTAATGGTAATTGAACCTCGACCCGTATCATACATGTCCCGAATACCACTTCGACCGACAATAATTCCCCCGGTGGGGAAATCGGGACCGGGCATGATTTCAAGCAGATCTTCTGTTGAAATCATGCCCGGTCTTCCTTGATCCTTGACCTTCTGTGAGCCATCGAGGGCATCAACCAGAGTTTGAGGAGGAGGCTGGGTCTGATCCGATGAGTTGGCCTCGTTTTCTAACATCAATATTAAGGCGTCTACCAGTTCGGTTAGGTTATGTGGTGGAATTCGGGTCAGATAACCCACACCTATTCCAGTTGTTCCATTTAGAATTAGATTGGGTAATCTAGCTGGTAAGACCGTAGGTTCGTCGGTCGATTCCTTGTAATTGGGTTGCATGTCGACGGTATCTTTTTTAATATCGACCAGCATTTCATTGGCAATCTTGGCCAACCGACACTCCGTATATCGCATTGCGCCTGGGGGGTCATCGTCAATCGACCCAAAGTTCCCTTGCCCATAAACCAACGGATATCGCATACCGAAATCCTGTTCCAGGCCAACTAGCGTAGAATAAATTGGACCGTCACCATGTGGATGATAGTTTTTCATTACCTCACCAACCACCGCGGCACATTTATCGGTAGGCCGGTCGCTGGTCAAGTTCATCTCACCCATGGCGAAGATGATCCGTCGGGTGCTGGGCTTCAGCCCGTCACGTACGTCAGGAATGGCACGATTCGTATTGACACTCATAGCGTAGGTCAAATACGACTCTTTCAGTTCTTCTTCGACGTATCGAGTAACTATTTTCTGGTCGGGATGTTGATCAATTTGCACCAATATACTCCTCGCTTAGGCACCATATAAGTCTAGTTGGACCTGTGCACCATATCGTTCGATAAATTGACGACGAGGGCCAACATCATCACCCATCAGGAGGGAGAAAATCCGATCTGCTTCGATCCCATCTTCCAGCTTGACTTGTAGCAAAATTCGTTTGTCGATATCCATCGTTGTCTCTTTCAATTGCTCCGCATCCATCTCGGCTAGCCCCTTGTACCGGGTAATCGAGATCCCACGGCGACCAATATCCATAACGCCTTCCAGCATATCCCAAACATTAGTCGTCTGATTGGGCGGGCGCCCACTTTTAGTCGAGGATTCTTTTAGGGAGAAGATGTAGCTCTCAGAAGTCCTTGTCTGTTCTTGCTCCTCCCTTGTACCGTTACGACGATAGCTCCCATTCCCATTACCCGACCGGAGGTGAGACGGCCGCCGTATGAAGTCTCCGGTTTGAATATCAAGCTTTGCTAGGTTTTGAATCAGGTTGTCAAGCTCTAGAAGTTCTGGAAGATTAGATGCATCCTGGACAACTAACTCTTGGGGGGCGGCCGTAAGTTCCTCAAGCTCAAGCTGTGACTTGCTCTCTATACCTTGTAATTGTTCCATAGATGGCATCAAATCCTCAAAATGATAGGTATTCCCCTCTCTTGTTTCAATTTGCATGAGACGAACTTTCTTTGCCCCGGCAAAGCGCTGGTTAAAGACTCGTTCGGTATCAATACCCTTATGGGTCAGACCGGCTAGTGCCAACTCAACTCTTCGGATTGAGTCTAGTACCTCGCGAAATTGAGATGGTGTATAGGGGGTACCGCGCCTGATATTGATCAGTTCGCCCGCTTCCAGTGAAGCATTCAAAAGGAAGTCGTCCATCTCTGAATCATCATATAAATATTGTGCTTTGCGTCCTCGCCGAATTTGGTATAGAGGTGGTTGGGCTAAGTATAGGTGTCCGTTTAAGATCAGTTCCGGCATTTGGCGGAAGAAAAAGGTCAAAAGGAGGGTTCGGATATGGGCGCCATCTACATCCGCATCAGCCATGATAACGACTTTGCCGTAGCGCAATTTCTGTAAATCGAAATCTTCGTCTCCAAAACCTGCTCCTAAGGCGGTAATAATATCTATCACCTGCTCATTTTTAAGGATCTTATCGATGCGAGCTTTAGCCACATTAATCCCTTTTCCTTTTAAGGGCAGAATGGCCTGGACTCGCCGGTCTCGTCCTTGCTTAGCTGTTCCACCAGCAGAGTCGCCCTCAACTAAGAAGATCTCACAAAGAGCAGCTTCACGTTCTTGACAGTCGGCCAGTTTTCCCGGCATAGAGGCGCCATCCAAAACGCCTTTTCGCCGAACTACCTCGCGAGCTTGCCGAGCAGCTTCACGAGCTTGAGCAGCTTGGACACTCTTTTGTATAAGCTGTTTGGCAATAGATGGATTCTCATCCAAATACCCCTTCAAATGTTCATTAACCGTGGTTTGAACGATTCCTTCCACGTAGGTATTACCTAGTTTGGATTTGGTTTGTCCTTCAAACTGTGGATCTGGCAGTTTTACGCTAATCACTGCCGTGATACCTTCGCGAATGTCGTTTCCAGAGAGGGTAACTTTAGCTCCCTTCAGCAGGTCATTATCTTTGGCATAATTGTTAAAAGTTCGAGTGATCGCACTCTTGAATCCACTCTCGTGGAACCCACCTTCGGCAGTTCGGATGTTATTGGCGTACGAGCTAAGGCTCTCGGTATAACTAGTAGTGTACTGAATGGCAATTTCAACTGTTACATCATTCTGGACATTTTCGATATAGATCGGGTCTTTATGAAGTACCTCTTTGCTTTGATTGCGATGTTGGACAAAAGTAGCGATGCCGCCCTCAAACTGAAAAATGTATTCTATTGGTTTACCACCGTCTGGAATCCGTTCATCACGAAATATAATTTTAACGCCCTTATTCAAAAAAGCCAGTTCCCGCAAGCATTCAGCTACAAAGTCATGCCCAAACTCAACGATTTCAAAGATCTCAGTATCGGGCAAAAAGGTGGTGGTGGTTCCTGTTTGATCGGTTTCCCCGACAACTTCAACGTCGGCAATTGGCACGCCTCGTTGGTATTGCTGGTGGTAAATCTGTCCTTCCCTACGAACGTAGACACGCGTCCATTCTGATAATGCGTTGACACAAGAAGCACCGACCCCGTGCAAACCGCCAGCGGTTTTGTAACCGACATCATCCCGGCCGTCGAACTTACCTCCAGCGTGCAAGACCGTCATGACCACTTCCAGAGCCGATTTTCCACTTTCGTGTTTTTCGACCGGAATCCCACGACCATCGTCCTTCACACTGGCAGTACCATCGGCGTGGAGGGTAACTTCAACCTCAGATCCGAAACCGGCTGAAATCTCGTCGATTGAATTATTGACCAACTCCGTAATTAAGTGGTTGAGTCCTGATGGCCCGGTGCTTCCAATGTACATACTGGGCCGTTTGCGAACTGCTTCCAACCCTTCCAGTACTTGAATACTATCCGCTGTATAGTTCACCTCTTCCCCGGCTATCGGAGAGGTCGTTGTTATTGTTGATTCCGCCATCTAAAACTCCTACATTTACCAATGAACAAGGGTCAATTGCTCACTGTCGATTGTTGATTGCTATACCAAAAGCATTGTTATATTTTTGACTAATGTACGATTAGTTCGCCAGAGTAGCAAATATATCCAACTTTAAGTTTGTTCGCTACCTGTTACGCCTCATCATATCTTCTTCCTCCTACCCTCAATTGGATTTTGGGTTGGGGGTGTATCTTTTCCTAATAAAAGTAATTGCTTGAGCGTTTCTCTACACTGCGGATCCTGGATAATCGCTACTGCGGCTTCGGCCTCTTGTTCCCGTGCTGGATTCTGTGCTACCGACGTCCGTTCTTCGTAAGCTGATTCGGGTTCCTCCAATGTCAACGGAGAAAATCGATCGACTGATACAGCATTGTCTTCAATAGGGCTAATATTGGAAGCTATAATCGGTTGCTTTGAGGTTTTGACTCCCCCAATTGAGGATGGGGGCATGTTTGGCTTAACTTTCACTTTCAAGCCGGTCACAAGCCGACGGCCTAACTTTTGATTCAACAATTGGATCAAATGGCGTTGCTGATAATGAAGTTCAGACAGCCAAACACTATGTTGCGCATGGATTTCCAAAACGCCGTTTTGGAACGCAACAGCTTTGGTAGCCATACCAATCTGTTGAATTTGCCCCCAAGTCGCCAGCACACGTCGCTCCATTAGTTTGTGACCGTACCCATTTTCATCGATCACCTTTTGCAGAGCTTGATGGATAATTAAGGTTTGATTCGCAGGTTGCCCCAGTTGTTTTTTAAGCAACGATTTGTCCATTGTCAATAGTAATCAGGCGGTAGTGTTGATTAAAGTTGGTCGGCAGATGTGCAACCCACTCCTCTTCTCGCGTAGCAGTGATGAAAAGCTGTGCCCCAAAGTCTTGGAACAAGGCAAACAAAAGTTGAGAACGGATGTCGTCTAACTCAGATAACACATCGTCCAGCAATACAACGGGCACATTTCCAGTTTGGGAGTGAATCAGCTCCACCTCCCCTAATTTGAGTGCCAGAGAGGTGGTTCGTTGCTGCCCTTGCGACCCATAGAGTTTGACTTCTCGCTGAATGCTGTTACTATCCGGCTCCTGAATAAATAGCTTAAATTCATCTCGATGCGGGCCAACAGATGTATTCCCGTAGATCAGGTCCGTAGATCGTGATTTTTGTAACCGCTGTCGAAAGTGATTGACGGCAACCTCCTTTTCTGAATTGTCTGTGGTTTCAACCTCCTGCAATGAAGGGCAATAGCGGAGGTTCAAGACTTCGGTTGACTGTGTCAATTGTGCATGATGGTTTTTGGCCGATTGATGCAACAAATCCAGCATCTGAGTTCTGACCTTAGTAATCAGAATACCATCTTCGACCAATAGTTCATCCCAAGGTTCTAGCAGGTCTACCGACTGCCGGTGATTGCGGATCTGCTTTAGCAGCTCGTTTCTTTGTCGCAGCGACGACTGGTAACGTTGCAACTGGCTGAGGTAAAGGGGGTTAATTTGGCAAATAAGCTGGTCCAGAAACCGACGTCGGTCACCAGGGGCCCCTTTTACTAGAATTAGCGACTCGGGTGAAAAAAGAACGACCCGAAACTGACCGACCCACTCCGATAACTTTGGCAACAGATCCCCATTTAGCCGGAACTGCTTTTGCCCCTCTACTTCATGAGAAGCCTCAATAATTAACTCATTCCCAACAGGGAAGCACTCGCGCACAACTTGTTGTTGCCAGTTCGCAACCGGGAACTGCACCTTGTCTTCCAACGACAAGTTCGCTGACAAAGCACCAATTCCAGCCTTGAGATAAAACCAATCTGAATCGTAGTGGATTAACTCTCGGTTGGAATGAGTCCGATGGGACTTGGCCGTACTGACAAAGTAAATTGCTTCCAGTAGGTTGGTTTTACCTTGTGCATTATTACCGACGATTAGGTTGATAGCGTCGGGAAAGTAAATCTCTAGATCTGTGTAGTTACGAAAGTTACGAAGCGTCAAGTGGTTTAACCACATGAAATCTCCGTCAGCAAAAGGTTTTGACTAACTTGCTGTACCTCACCCCTTTGATAACTCTATCAAGGATTTTCTAACCTGTCCCGTTGGTACTGTCAAGGCTGCTTAGACTATTGAGTGTCGGCAAATTTAGGTGTCTAACCGCATTGGCATAATCAAGCATAGATGAGAACCATCTTCGACCGGTTTGATGATTGTTGCACTCAAACTGTCCTTGAACTCCATGACCACTTCGTGTGCGTCAATATGAGACAAAGCATCCCGGAGATAATGAGCATCAAAGGCAATTTCAAGTTCGACTTCTTCACTGCCAATATCGAGCGTCTCTTGTCCTTCTCCTAATTCGGGGGTTCTGGCCGAAACCCGCATCTCATCGTTTTCCAGATCTAGCCGAACCGAGTGGGTATTCTGGTTGGCTAAGAGGGAGACACGGCGGATAGGGCCAATCAATTTCTCTCGCTCGACGACGACTTGAATGTCGTTGTTGTCGGGGATAATTTTCTCGTACTTGGGATATTCTCCGTCGACCAGACGAGAAACCAGTGTCGCATTATCATCGGCAAATAAGATCTGGTTCTCTTTGAGAGAGATTTGAATGACTGGCGATTCGGCAAAAGTTTTAACTACTTCACGTACCGCCTTCAACGGCACAATTACACTTATTGGCTCATCGGGTTTAGGTTCCAAACTGTCGTGTGTAGCAATTGATAGCCGACGACCGTCAGTCGCAACGATCTGAGTGGCATCTGGTGTCAAATTAAAAAACAACCCATTGAGATAGTAGCGGGTTTCATCCGTGGAAGCGGCAAACTCGGTTTTTTGAATCATTGATCGCAGTTCTTCGCCATCAATGGTAAACGAGTTGCCATCCACTGACGGAATCGGTGGAAAGTCGTCGCTTGGCAAGCCGATGATCTTATATTGACCTGTGCCACACAAAATTTGTACCCGGTCATTACCAACAGTGGAGAGCTGAATGTCTTCGTCTGGCAATTCGCGTACAATCTCGCCTATCTTGCGAGCTGAGACGGTAATCTCCCCCTCCTCCTGAATTTGCCCTAGCACTTTCAGCCGGATGCCGACCTCTAAGTCTGTGGCTGCAACCTCGATCTGACCATTACCTGCTCGAATTAAAATATTGGATAAAATCGGTAGCGTATTTCTCCCGGTGGTAACACCTTGCAAGATCTGAATCGCTTTCGATAAATCCTCTTTTTCAAACGTAAGCTCCATGTCATCCTCCCTTAGTCGGAGTCTCCCAGAAAGTCAATCCGATATAAATCCAGGTGCGTGTCAAACAGTCAACAAATTCAAACCGGCTACGGCGATGGCGAGGTGAAAAGCCACGCCAATTCAACTTTCTCCTTAGGCCAAATTATACCACAAAATGCTATTTTCGACAAGGCCCAATTTAACAGAATAAAAAACGGGATTTCCTCTTGTGTTTTGGCGTTTGACTTTTTCAGCTTGCGGTTATCGAACATCTGTTTTATAATGCCTTTAAATATTGTAGAAGGTGGTAAAAATGGACAACGCCTTGAAAAAACTGTTTCTATTAGACGGAATGGTGTTGATCTTTCGGTCTCATTTTGCCTTCACGCGGAATCCTCGTGTGACGGCGAAAGGAAGGAATGTTTCGATCCCCTATGGCTTTACCAGTACACTAATAAGAATCTTAGAAAAAGAGAATCCAACCCATATCGCCGTTGTATTTGATACTACTGGGCCGACTAAGCGGCATGAAATCTTTCCTGCCTATAAAGGTCAGCGTGACAAGGCACCGGAGGAACTCGATACCGCGATCCCTGATGTAGATCGAATTCTCGATGCATTTAATATCCCGGCCTATCGACTAAGCGGCTTTGAAGCTGATGACCTGATCGGCACCATCGCAAAAAGGGCCGAACGAGAAGGGTTTGAAACCTATATCGTAACTACCGATAAAGATTTTGCACAATTGGTAACCGATAACACCTATCTCTATCGACTTTCAACCCGAAACGATACCGAAGAAATCATGGGAATCAGCCAGATTCAAGAAAAGTGGGATGTGCAACGAGTAGATCAAGTGATCGATATTCTTGGTCTCTGGGGCGATACATCCGATAATATTCCTGGTGTTACCGGCATTGGTGAAAAAACAGCCCAGAAACTGTTAGCTCAGTTTGATACTGTTGAAAACCTGTTACAAAGTACAGATCAACTAAAAGGGAAGCAGCGGGAGAACTTGGAGAACGAAGCCGAGATTGCGCTATTGTCCAAACAGCTAGCCACCATTGACCGGAATGTTCCACTCGACTTCAATTTGGAAGATATGCGTCGTCAGTCGCCAAATATGGAGAACTTAAAGCAGATCTTCATTGAATTGGAGTTTAGCCAGTTGGGAAAACGGGTTTTTGGCGATCTCTTTGCCAAGCAACAGGATGCATCCAAGTCCGAGTTTCTACAAACCATCGACGATATTGAAACCAATTATCAACTGGTGGAAACAGCTGAACAGAGGTTGAATTTAATCCAATTGCTCAGCCAACAATCCGCTTTCTGTTTTGACTGCGAAACCACCAGTTTAGATAAAAAGCAGGCGGAGCTGGTTGGCCTAGCCTTCTCTTTTGCGCCGCAAACAGGCTTTTATGTGCCGTTTCCTACGGATTCAGATCAGGCGAGATCAGTGCTAGCTGAGTTTCGGCTGCTGTTTGAAAATCCAGAGATTGAGAAAGTTGGGCAAAATCTGAAGTACGACTTAACTATTCTCCGCTGGCACGGTATCGAAGTCAAAGGCGAGTTCTTTGATACTATGATCGCGCATCAATTGATTGCTCCTCACCTTCGCCACGGGATGGATTTCTTGGCCGAGACCTATCTCAAGTACTCGACGATTCCGATTCAGGCTCTAATCGGTGATAAAAAAAAGGCTCAACGCAGTATGCGGGAAGTGCCCTTAGATGAATTAATGGCCTATGCCATTGAAGATGCAGATATCACTTGGCAACTTCGATCTATTTTTAGCCAATTGCTACTCGACTACGATCTAGAACGGGTTTTTTATCAGGTTGAGTGTCCATTAATTCCAGTGCTGGCAGCACTGGAGTTTCTAGGTATTGCAGTTGATGCAGATGCATTGTCCGATTACTCTATTGAATTATCAGAAGAGATTATTGGGCTGGAGAAGCAAATCTACAGCTTAGCTGGAACACGCTTCAATCTAGATTCTCCCAAGCAGTTAGGACAAATTTTGTTCGATGAACTAAAGTTAGAAGAGAACCCGAGTCGAACCAAAACAGGCCAGTATAAAACCGATGTCAAAGTGCTAGAACGGTTGGCTGTTAATCACGATATTGCCCAGAGAATGCTCGACTTTCGAACCCGCCGAAAACTGAAAACTACTTACGTCGATCAACTGCCGGCCGCTATTTTCGAGCTGACGCAACGGGTTCATACCACTTATGACCAAGCGGTAACCGCAACAGGTCGCATGCAGTCACACAGCCCAAACCTGCAAAATATACCGATTCGTACTGAAAGAGGAAAAGAAATCCGCCGGGCGTTTGTGCCCAAAAGCGATAACTTTCGCCTCTTATCGGCTGACTATTCGCAAATTGAGTTGCGTGTCATCGCCGAACTAAGCCAGGACAAAGCCTTGATTTCAGCTTTCAAAAATGGGTCGGATATCCATTCTGAAACGGCTACTCGCCTCTTCGGTGTACCCTATGATCAAGTGGACGATGAAATGCGGCGACGTGCCAAGATGGTCAACTACGGAATTGTCTACGGCATTTCACCTTTTGGTTTGTCGCAACGATTGGGTATTCCTCGGCGGGAAGCAAGCCGGATCATCGATCTGTACTTTAAGCAGTTTCCAAGCGTACTTTTATATATTGAGCGAGTAATTGCTTTTGCCCACGAGCATGGTTACGTTGAGACAATGATGGGACGGAGACGCTACTTACCAGACATCCATTCTCAAAATGCAACTATGCGAAACGGTGCCGAACGCAATGCGGTAAATTCACCAATTCAAGGATCAGCCGCAGATTTGGTTAAACTGGCTATGTCCGGTATCTATCAGGCTCTAGCAGAACACGATTTACAAACGCAGATGATCTTGCAGGTTCACGATGAGCTACTGTTCGATCTGCATCGAGACGAACAGGAAATCGTAATTCCGCTGATCCTTGAAAAAATGCAATTAGCCCTGCCGATGTCCGTACCGATTGAAGTGGAAATTGGTATCGGAAGCAATTGGTTGGAGGCTCACTGACAGATCCCTTTTAAAAATGGGAATTGAGATGTGTTAGCCAAGCAACGTATAACTATCCGCTATTTAATTAAACTTCAGTGACACCGATCCAAGCTTGTCCGGGTTACCAGTTAAGGGAACTTCAAGCTAGATCATTTCCGACATTTGCTTGACAGTGAATTACACCAAACTTATAATTAGAAGATTGATTTTAGCCATTTTACCCGATGCTTTGAAGATCTTCATAAACCCTTGTTGCCGTTCAATCCTGTTGTAAATACTATGCAGATTCCTTTTATGAAACTCAGCGGTGCTGGTAATGATTTTGTTATCATTGACAATCGTCAAGATCTGTTACCGTTGCCACCGGTAAAACTAGCTGAAAAAGTTTGCAAACGTCGCCTATCTATAGGTGCTGATGGGTTGCTCCTCGTCGAGTTGTCTGCCAAGGCCGATTTTAAAATGCGTTATTTCAACGCCGATGGTAGTGAGGCCGAAACCTGCGGCAATGGAGCCCGCTGTATTGCGCAATTTGCCTATCTGAATGGGATCGCCCCGGTAGACATGCGTTTTGAAACCCAAGCTGGACTTTACTCAGCGGAAATTACAGAGGCTCAAGTCAAAGTCAAACTAAGTGATCCAACCCGGGTGCGGCTTAGCTTTCCACTTCGACTAACAGCCGAAGTCTGTGAGGTGAGTTTCGCTAACACAGGTGTGCCGCATATTATCAGTTTGGTTTCAGACCTAGAAGCAGTTAATCTGATAGGTTTGGGGCGAGAAATCCGAAACCACGACAATTTTGCTCCTGCTGGTACAAATGTTAATTTTATCCAAATTAAAGGGGCTCGAAAAATAGAGATCCGAACCTACGAGCGAGGAGTCGAGGATGAAACGCTAGCTTGCGGAACTGGCTCTGTAGCGGCAGCAATTATTGCGGCCTTGCTAGGTAAGGTGACACCACCCGTCGCCGTTACAACGGCTAGTGGGACAGTATTGACCGTCTACTTTGATTTCTTTAACTCATGCTTATCTGACGAGATGGGAAAAGAGATACAGGTGACGAACGTCCATTTAGAGGGGGATGCCCGACTAGTATGCCAAGGCCAACTCACACCCTCGGCTTGGAATTATTAAAGGTTTCCTCATAAACCAAAGGAGATTTTGATGTTTGAAGGATCTTTTGTTGCAATCGTAACCCCGTTCAACGATGACGGATCGCTAGATGATGACAAACTGAAAGAGCTGATCGAGTTTCAGATTGAGAATGGCACTCACGGTATTGTTCCGTGTGGAACAACCGGTGAATCCCCAACCTTGACCCATGATGAACATGATCATGTGGTCGAACTGACAGTCGAAACCGTAGACGGTCGTGTTCAAGTAATCGCCGGAGCGGGATCAAACTCAACGGCAGAAGCACTTCGCCTGACCCAACACGCCAAAGCGGTTGGAGCAGACGGCGCATTGGTGATTACGCCTTACTACAACAAACCTACACAAAACGGCTTGTATGCCCATTTTATGCACATTGCCGATCAGGTCGATATTCCGGTTGTGGTCTACAATGTACCCGGTCGAACTGGAACAGATCTACAAACCACAACCCTGGCTAAGTTAGCGACGCACCAAAATATTATCGGCTTAAAGGAGGCTACTGGTCAACTCAGTCGTGCCAGCGAAGCCGTCAATGCCTGCGATGACGAGTTTACCGTCTTGTCGGGTGATGATGTCAATACATTGCCGATAATGGCTGTGGGTGGGAAAGGCGTTATTTCGGTTTTGGCTAACGTCGCGCCCAAGGAAGTTGCTGATATGTGTAATACCTTCAAAGCTGGAGATCTACAAACTGCCCAGCAGATCCATCACCAAACAATGCAATTGGCGCTAGACCTGTTTATTGACACGAGTCCAATTCCAGTTAAAACCGTACTACAGATGATGGGAAAATTGAATGGACGGATGCGATTACCGCTCGCCCCCATGTCGGATGACACACTTGAAGTGCTACGACAAACCGTGAACAATATGGGCCTTTTGTAAGCTAACGTGGGCTTTTGAGTGGGTTATCGTGTAGGCAACAAGACGGCTCAACCGTTGGTGATTGGGCCAAAATAGCAGGTCGGGGCTGAGTTGGTGTTAATTAAGCTCTGATGTTGAGCCGGTTGCCGTAAACCAGCGAGGGATTCCGCCGGTCTGTGGTCTTCTGGCGTTGGGCCGTCTCTTCACCTTCCGCATTTTCGGGTTGCGAAGCCTCTTTGACCAAGTATTCAGCTTCGTCTTCCATCCGAAGGTATTGTTGGACAGTCATGTTATGTGTCGCTAAGGCGAACGATGTCGCACTATTCTCAACGGTTGCACTTCTCACTGTTACTGTCTCCAGCCTTCAAACGTTAAATAACAAAATAGACTTTAGCACATAAAGGTTACAATGTCAAAACTATTTTGTGATTTCTATCTTAATAGATTTTTTAGGCTCCGATCGAGTTTTCTCTTACTCGTGCTAGTTTCGTGGTCGTGTTTGGCCATGGCGAAAACAATCATTGTTAGCCCCGGGAGGAAAGTTACAACTACTAGCAATCAAGCTAACGTTCCCACCATTCAACAGGCTATTGAAGTAGCACATGCTGGCGATACTATCAAAATCATGCCAGGTACGTACAAAGAAGCGGTTTCTTTCAAGAAGAACCTAACGCTCTCCGGTTCTGGGGCAGACGTTACCCACCTGGAATATGATCGAGAAAGACTAGTGGTTTCAACCAGTGACGTTAAGCAGGGTACAATTCAGGGCTTGACCATCAAGTACACTGGCAAAGGTCAAAGATCTGCCATCTGGTTTTTTCGCTCCAATATTCTGCTGGAAAATTGTGTGGTTAGTGGTGGATTTTATGCCGGGATTTATATCACTGCCAATTCAAATGTGACGATCCGCAACTGTCGAGTGGTTAAAAATCGACGAATTGGCATCAATATCGCCAACTCCACAGCCAATATTGTGGGGTGTGCGATTACACAAAATGAGCACCATGGCCTCAAACTGTCCAAGTGCCGGAATACGATCATCGCAAAAAATCAGATTAGCCAGAACAAGTGGAACGGAATCTACATTTCTGATGGTGTTCCTATGAAAGACATCGCTAAATCAACAGCCACTATTCGTCACAATACTATTCAGGACAATAAACTAAACGGTATTCATGTAGAGTTAGCCAAGAGTGTAAAAATTCACCAAAATACAGTCCAAAATCATTTAGGTAGTGGTGTTAAGTTGGAAGCGGTAACAGGTGATCTTTTCCTAAATGTTGTGACGGATAATCGGCAAAATGGCATTGTTATCCGGCATTCGTCACAGGTTTTGGTAGATCATAGTACCATCGCTTCCCAACAAATCGGTCTACTTTTAGAAAATAGCGACAACTTGACCATCCAGAACAATATCATTGCTTTCAACAGCACAGGAATAGTGACCAAAGCAATTGCGGTGGGTTCGGCATTCTCTTATAATAACCTCTGGACTAATAAACAGCACTACGTCAACTTGAAAGTACCAGCCTCCGATACACGTCTCGACCCGCAGTTTGTCTCAGTGGCACAGATGAACTATGCTCTGCGTCCTAATTCACCCATGATTGGCCAGGCTGCTGACAAGACCGATTTAGGTGGTCTGCCGCACTCAAATCCGCCGACCGTAGCGGTTCAATCAACACCGGTTAAACCAGAATCTCAACCCGAAAAATCGGTTATACAACAAGTAAAACCAGAAACTGAAATTACCACAGTTGATGAGCCGGCAACAATAGCAGAAATAACAGAACTGGAAATATCTGATTCCACTGAGCGTGATTTCCTCCAAACTTCGGCCAAATTTTCAGACCCTACCATAATAGTTGCCCCTCTACAGAAACGGCCGTATTTAGTTGAGGTTGGGCAAACCGTTCAGCTAGTCGTCAAAGATGTCTTTCCAGATTTTGAGGGGGAAAAAGTAGAGTGCCAATTTGAAGGAATTACCAGTGGTTATCCTGAAGGTGCGGTTTATCAAAATCAGGTTTTAGAATGGAAGCCGAACGCAGGTCAGGTCGGAACACAGACCATTAAGCTTCAGGCAGAGGAGAAGATATCTGAAATCAAGTTCTTCGTCTGGCAACAGAATCGGCCGCCACGAATCATAAAAATTAATGAAGATCCCATTGTACAAACAGACAAGAATGCCCCGGTTAAATACGAAATTCCACCCAATAAAGAGACTAAACTTATCTTTGAAGCCGAAGGCGAAGAGCCACTTCAATTTTCTTATATTTTTCTACCTGTCGGTGCCAAGACCAAAGATAATACACTAACGTGGAAACCGCCTCGCAACTTAGGGGCAAAACAAGATGACAAGTCGGCATCGACGGATACGCCGTCGAGAACGCCTAGTCAAGCAGAGTTTCCGGTCTTGGTAGTAGTGGGGAACGGGCGCGAGGTAGACGCGTTGGATCTAATCTTAGTGATCCGGCTTGACTAACCACCTGCCAGCGTATAACCGATTAAAACGCCTAACCCTGTTAGACCTACCATAGCGACAACGGTACCGATCGCATACTTCCACCAAGTCACTAACGTTGGTTGTCCGGTCTCAAACACACCGTTAACCTGTTTGATTTCATCGGTTATTGGTTGGCTGTTTTGGATTACTTGCAACTCCGGTTCAGTTGCAGTGGGGGCTGTATCTGTTTGAGGGGGGGCTTGATTTGCTGAAGCCGTTGATTCCGCTACATTGGGCGACTTCGCAGAGTCGGCGATCCTATTGGTCGGAGGAGCGGGCATACTCGCCCCCCACAACTCCCGCCGTCGATCCTTGATTTTCTGTTTTACCAGTTCCTTTTCTTCGTCAGACAGGGGCACAAAACAACTCCTCTAAGCCTTGACAATTTCGGTCCCGATGCCGTGGGAAGTGAAAATTTCAAGCAACATCGCATGCTTCAATCGTCCGTCAACAATATGGGTTTTACTGACACTTGCTGCCAGCGCTGTCGTACAGGCTTCGACTTTGGGTAACATCCCGGCACCGATAACACCATCCTGAATATAGCTGTCTATTTGATTGGTATTGAGGGTTGGGATCAATGTTGTTTCATCGCTCGGATCAAGTAAAATCCCGCGAGTATCGGTTAATAAGATCAATTTTTCTGCTTCTAAGGCCACGGCGACTTCACCAGCAACGGTGTCCGCATTGATATTGTAAGCGTTACCATCATCACCGACGCCGTTGGGTGCAATCACCGGAATATAGTCTGCGGCTTTCAAAGACCTAAGCAGTTCCGGATCAACCCGAACAATTTCACCTACATAACCGATGTCTAAATGAGTGATTTTTCCGTCTGCATCCTCAACTTGTGGATAGTGCTTTTTGGCTTGAATCAAGCCTGCATCTTTTCCACATAATCCAACCGCTCTACCACCGTGCTGGTTTATTAGTTGAACGATCTCTTTGTTGATCGATCCTGCCAATACCATTTCAGCGATTTCAATCGTCTCAATGTCAGTTACCCTCAAGCCTTGCACAAATGCGGATTTTTTGCCCATTTGTTCCATCACCTGGCTAATCTTTGGACCACCACCGTGTACTACAACTGGCTGAATGCCGATATACTTCATCAAGACAATATCTTTCATCACCGAATGTTTGAGCGATTCGTCGGTCATGGCGGCACCACCGTATTTAATGACGAAGGTTTTTCCGGAGAATTGGCGTATGTATGGTAGGGCCTCAATTAAGACGTTGGCTTTATGGATAAAATCTACTTCTTTTATCACTTGATTCACCAGGATAACTCCACTATTTAAAAGTCGATTAAGCCGTCAGTCGGACTAGAGGCCGTGGCGTACAGCTTTTTAGGAATCCGACCGGAGTTGAAGGCTTCCCGTCCTGCCTCAATGGCTTTCCGCATGGCCGAAGCCATCAGGATCGGATCACGGGCTTTAGCCACTGCGGTATTGAGTAGAATTCCATCGCAGCCTAGTTCCATCGCAATCGCTGCGTCTGAGGCGGTACCAACGCCAGCGTCGACGATTACAGGCACAGAAACCATGTCGCGGATAATCTGGATATTATACGGATTACGGATACCTGCCCCAGATCCAATTGGTGCACCAAGTGGCATTACCGCAGGGCAACCCAGATCTTCTAATTTTTTGCAGGTAATAGGATCGTCGTTACAATAGGGCAAAACTGTGAAACCGTCTTTTACCAAGGTAGCAGTCGCAGATAGAAGTTGCTCTACGTCCGGGAACAGGGTCTGATCATCTCCAATAACCTCTAGTTTTACCCATGTTGTTTCTAATGCTTCGGCCGCTAGTTGCGCTGTCAGTACCGCATCTTTAGCAGTAAAACAACCTGCTGTATTAGGTAATATGGCGAGATTTCGTTGCTGAAGGATATGAAACAGATTTTCACCCTTTTCTCCAACGAACTTAACCCGTCGAATTGCTACTGTCACCACTTCCGCTCCACTAGCCTCAATGGCTTTGAGCATCACGTCGAAATTGGGATACCCAGAAGACCCAATCAATAACCGCGAATGAACTTGTAGATCACCAAGTTGGAGTTGATCCACCTTTTACCCTCCTTGTACTGCTTGAATGATTTCAATTTGGCAACCGGATTGAACCGCAGTTTGTAGCCACAATTGGCGGCGGATTACCTGTTGATCCACAGCCACAGCAATACCTGCCCGGTCTGGATCTAAACCCAGGTCTTTCAAAAGCTGATAGAGACTCAAGCGGCGGGACGGCTCCCCGGTCTCGGGGAATACTTTGAGTTCTCCATTGACATGTACTTTCATTGCGTCGCACTACCAGTAGGCGTACTAAATAATCAGAGTAACAAGAGGTTTTTGATTAAAACAACCTACTACCACGTACTCTTTTTCGACCTAAATTTCATTGGTCGGGTAGTGTTCGAGCAGGCGACTATCCGCTGGGAAACGATTGCCAAGAATTCGACATCACTAAGCATTCATTAACCTGTAAATCGGCCTGACATGTAGTGGTCGTCGTTATGCGTGGAGATAAGGCCAACTCTAGGAATCGCACTTCAGTACCCGTCAAACACCTTGCCGGCCAGCAAACTACGGGTGGAATAGTACAATAGCCACTTAGGAAAGTCAAGGGAGAAGCTGGCTTACATGTCTTCAATTAATATGAGCGCAAGTGCTCTTAGCTCGATAGGATTTGACCATATCAGGTCTGATTAAATTAGGTGCTTTGTTTTGAGATAGGAGATTAGATTTTTCATCTCTTGGATGACCTGAATTTCTTTTTGGGAGGCAATCTCTAGTAGGCTAGAATGTCCATTTCCGGATCTATGGTCAGACCTGTCGTGCCTCAACGCCGTTTCTAATCGGCTCAAACCTAGATACCGTACCGAGAGGAAATGTTCGGATTTCTGAATAGTCTCTTGGCCGTCGAGAATTCCCCCTTTTTTCTGGGTTTGGTAGCTAACAGCATAACATCTGGCTGTTTGTTGATTAACAACGGTGTACCCGGCCTGGCTCGACATTTCATTCCAACACTCATCAAATCCGTTCGTTGGTATCCGCTCTCGTAACTCCTGAGCTGATCTGATCAACATTCGCTCACCGATTGGGTCTCTAACGACCACTACACCATTCTCCTCATTTCGACTAGGTGCAATGCTTTGTGTTAGATAAGCATTGTCCAAACTATAGACGACACCATTTTTGACCCCTTTAGCCACGTTCAAATGTCGCTCAGTGATATCCTTATTAAACGGATGTAGTTGATATTGGCTATTACCGGTAAAACACTCCCGCAGTTTCTTGCGAGATTCGATATTAGACATCCGGTTCTTAGGCATTGACACTTCAACTGTTAATTGGTAACCGGTCAGTAGATCTTTAGTCAAACCCAGCCGGGATTCCCGCGAATCGGCTAAGGCGGTTAATCCAGTCTGACTTTTAGACAGTAACCGACCAATCAGATATTTTCGTCGGAGCATTCGAATCCGGTTGGAAATTGAGTTTAGCATCGATGGAGAGAGTTGGTCGATTAAGATCTTATGTTCCCATCGAGTTCCGCGCTCATGTGCTAAAATCTGGAGTTGTTGCATCGGTCCTTCGGACTGAATGTAACCGAGGGCGGTAAAGGGATCAAAGGTAGTACGATATCCCCCTGACTCAGACCCTGCCAGCACACAATCCAGTCGCTCATAGCGGGAATACAAACCAAATTGAAACTCAACAGCCCCAAAAGGTTCGAGTGCTTCTAATAGATCAAGTGCGAACTCGTCACCACTTGGGAATTGCTTGAAGATAGCTTCCGTCTGCTTTGGGTCGTTTAACGCATCCAGAAAACTGCCGATTGGAATTCCGCTCTGATCGGGAGCAGCGCCGAAGACCTTGGTTTTAACCTTAAAGGGGGGCTGGCGAAGAAATAGATCTCGTTGTGAAACCAGTTGCAGCGCAGGATCTGCTGATAGGTTCTCGATGGCCGGGGCATCTCCAAAAAACTGCGCCAATTGACTGTAATCGCCACCTTCAGCCGTCTCATCTCCTCGTTTCAGTTCCGCGAATTGGACAATATCATCAGATCCATAACAGAGAGGCGCGCTAGATGAGAGGTTGTCGTAGTTGGAGCGACGAAATCGAATTCTGGGTTTGATCCGGACAACCGGGATTAAGCCGTAGTTTTTGAGTAGCGCATAGAGGGTCACTGTATAGGATTCGGTGTGGATCTTTTGCGTCAGGATCCCATTTGGTATCTCGCCTGACCACATTCCATCCGCCAAATCATCCCCTTGGATCAAGTCCGACTGGATTGAATCACTATCATTAGAAAAAATCATCATCCGATGCTCTTCTCTACTGGTGTCTACCATTTGTTAATCCGTTTCCTACTAGAACAGAATTTTTGATTAGAGACCTGAACTAAACATCTGCATTTGCAGATGAGGCCGACGCTCCGAATCCTCCTCAGCCTGCTAACATGAGCTTGTTGATTGATCTAAGACTAACTCTTTGGGTCGCCACAATTGAAGTAGTTGACCTTGAATTGATCCTGCGGCTGTCGAATCTGCAAGTTTCCGCCAGTTTTCTATCGGTAGTTGAACATAGGCCACTGCAGCTGTTGGCATAGTTTCAAAGCAATTCGTTAGTTGTGTAACCAGCATTTCCAATGTTGGATTATGCCCAA
>Ga0208128_1000136_pt1 | contig 29811 bp, 26 predicted proteins | sample ETNtaG_35_FD_185758 | JGI IMG/M metagenome (GOLD analysis project Ga0208128, IMG submission 185758) | Marine microbial and viral communities from oxygen minimum zone, Eastern Pacific Ocean - ETNP201306PF51B (SPAdes) (version 2) | ecosystem: Environmental > Aquatic > Marine > Oceanic ... | reverse complement strand
TCCCGGGCGTCGGCTACCCGCACATGGGCTTCATCATCCACATGGGTGGCGTGACACTGTACCACTCCGGTGACGGTATTCCCTACCCGGGACTCGCCGGGCGCCTTCGAGCGCAGCCCGTGGACGTCGCCTTCCTGCCAATCAATGGCCGCAACGCCGCGCGTCACGCTCACGGTACGCCGGGCAACTTTACGATCGAAGAGACCATGTGCATCGCTGAGTTGGCCGACGTCGGCATCGTCGTTCCTCACCACTACGATATGTTCACCTTCAACACCGTCGATGTGAAGAAGTTCGAGGTCTGGGCAAGAGAAGCCTACCCGCACCGTCAAATCCAGATCTGTCAAGTTGGGGGGCAGCAGGTCTTCTAGCCCAAGGCATGAAGAGAACAGTCTGGTTAGGCTGAAAGGGAAGCCTGTATGAGAAATCGATCCGTAGTAGGCCACCGGGCTCACTGTGTACAAGAGGAGGAGGTGTTTTCCAGGTTTCACGATGTTCTACCTCGACGGAAACCATCCGGCACTGGGATAGGGAAATGCCCGGGTGACTCTCTTTGAGCGGAACTTATCTTGCCAAGCAACATATTTATTCTTATGGATAATGTTAGCCTCATCAACATTGTGATCGCTATTAATTCTGTAATCACTATTAATTATTGCCAAAATTGCCTTAGATACGGGGAGCGATAAATGAGCGAAACAAACTCAGGAATTACTGTCGAACAGGTAGATGGAATTGTGACGATTCAACTCAATCGTTCGAAAGTGCTGAACGCTATCGACCGCCGAATGTTAGATCAACTCGATACCGAGGTAAGTCGCCTTCACCAGGACACCTCAGTGCGGGTAGTGATCCTGACCGGAAGTGGAAATCGGTCGTTCTGCGTCGGTGCCGACCTGAATCATATCGCCACCTTGACGTCAGAGAGTATCCAAAAATGGGTGATTGACGGTAACCGAATGCTAAGCCGGCTGGCAGCTCTTCCTGTTCCGGTAATTGCCGCCATCAACGGATATGCCATTGGCGGTGGACTGGAGGTCGCTTTGGCCTGTGACCTGAGAATTGCGGATGAAACGTCGAGTTTCGGTCTGCCGGAGATTACACACGGATGGTTTCCCGGCTGGGGCGGAACCCATCGTCTCCTCAACGTGATCGGTGAAGCCAAGGCTAAGGAAATGGTTTTTCTGGGTGAACGGATTGACGCACCAACCGCACGACAACTTGGACTGATCAACCGCATTGCTCCGGTCGCCTCATCGGCAATTGAAGCCACCAAAATAGCTGAATCCCTGGCGGAGAAGAGTCCAGTCGCGATTCAGGCGGCTAAAGCCGCTCTCAGCCGAAACCCGTTGACGGAGAACAGCTTTGAAATCAACTACGAAGCCCTGGCCCTGTCAACCTGCTTCAACACACCAGAGGTTGAACAGACGCTACAGGCATTTTTAGATCAAGGATAACTCAGAGTGCGCTACGTCGGATGGAGTAGGACAGGATGGAGAGAATAACATGATAAAACCGATTATTACCGCTGAAGATGCAGTCCAAATGGTTAACCATGGAGACTCACTGGTCATCGGAGGCAGCGGCGCCGGTCACGCTATTCCTGAAAGACTGATTGAAGCTCTGGGGAGGCGGTTTCAAGAGACGCTACAACCACGAGATTTAACAGTGATCCACATCAGCGGTATGGGCGATCAGGGAAGCAAAGGGTTGGGACACCTGGCGGATGAACGGCTGATCAAGAGAGATATTGGCGGTCATTGGGGCATGTCTCCGTCGATGGCTAAACTGGCTGTTGAAAATAGGATAGAGGCCTATAATCTACCCCAGGGCGCGCTCTCCTGTTTAATGCGTTGCATTGCCGCCGGCACACCGGGTTACGTTACCCACGTTGGGTTGCACACCTTTGCTGATCCCCGAGTCGAAGGAGGTAAGCTGAACTCGCGGACACAGGAGGATCTAGTAGAGGTGATCGAATTACGTGGCAAAGAGTACCTATTATACCACAGTTTTCCCGTCGATGTGGCTTTCATTCGCGGTACGACTGCCGATACAAGCGGCCATATCTCTATGGAAGATGAGGTCGCCTATTTCGAGATGCTGTCGGTTGCCCAAGCAGCCAAGAACTCTGGCGGAACTGTTGTCGCTCAAGTCAAGAGAGTGGTTGATCAGGGGGAGATCGATCCGCGTTTGGTTAAGATTCCAGGTATATTCGTTGATGCGCTCGTCATTGATCCTAATCAGAAACAGACCTACCAGATCGATTATGATCCGGCCCTATGCGGCCAAAAAGGAACCGGGTCGTTGAGTATGGACAGCTTGCCTTTCGACGAACGCAAAGTCATTGTTAAACGCGCTGCCCTGGAACTCCGTCCCGATGCAGTGGTTAATCTGGGATTTGGTATGCCCTTCGGCGTGGGTCGGATCGCTGAAGAGAACGGTATAGCAGATCGAATGACCCTGAGTATTGAACAGGGGAGTTTGGGTGGTATCCCTGCTGGTGGGCTAGATTCGGGAGCCATGTACTATCCGGCAGCCATCTTAGACCAGCCCTACCAATTCGATTCCTACCAAGGCGGTGGCATCGACATCGCTTTTCTCTCCCAGGCACAAGTCGATCGACACGGAAATGTCAACGTCAGTAAATTTGGCCATCGTATCCCCGGGTGTGGCGGATTCATCGATATTTCGCAAAATGCCAGGAAGGTCGTATTCTGCGGTACTCTTTCTGTTAAAGCTGAACTCGAAATTGCAGACGGCGTATTGAAAATAGCGAAAGAGGGTATCGCCACAAAATTTGTGGATCAGGTGGAGCAGATCACATTCAGCGGCAGATATGCTAACGAAACCGGGCAGGAAGTTCTCTACGTCACCGAACGTGCGGTCTTTCAGTTAATCGACGGCAGTGTAGTTCTCAAAGAAATTGCGCCCGGCATCGACATTAAACGCGATATTTTAGCAGCCATGGAGTTTGAGCCGATCATTCAGCAGGTATCTGGAATGGATGAATACGTCTTTACCGACCTCCCCATAAATTTGCCCCATTTCACATCGATTTGAAATGGCACCGCAACCAGGGGAATAATGAACAGATATGAACCACAGATGTGTTCGCATTTCTCGAAAAAGTCTTTTCATCTGTTTTTTGTCAATCGCGTTTTTTCCCTTTTCAGGTTATGCATCCAAGGATCAAAAATCAGATGGCGTTTCTGTCTCCCTCGCATCTGTAAGGATCGACCCGGCCGTCACATATCAGGTGATGGAGGGTTGGGGCGAGGGTGGAATGGATACTTTTATTCCGGCGTGGTATGTTTTATATCGTCCTTCCATCCATGAGTTGATACTCGATTCACTTTATACCCTCAAAGATAACGGGCTCGGTTTAAATATCTGTCGTTTTCTGGCACCTATGGGCGACAATCCCGAACACGACCACATGAGTTATATGACCCCTTTGGCAAATAAACCCTTTGAGCTGGAAGATGGAGTTTTTGTCTGGGATGGACATGAGGATATTTTATGGCGTGCTAAGGGGGCTCAAAACCGTGGAGCAACCGTATGGGCTAGCTTCTATTCGCCGCCGTACTGGCTGACTACCAGCGCGGAGGCAGCAGAGACGGCAAAACAGATAATCTGATCACTGGAAAAGAGGGACGTTTTGCGAAGCATATCTGTGATATCCTCAAATATTTCCGTGACGCATGGGAGATTAACTTTAAATATGTCAGCCCTTTCAACGAACCGGAAGCAGATTGGTGGAAACATGAAGGAGGATCACCGGGATGTCACGTTTCAGATAAACAGGCTGTTGGGATCATCAGGGAACTGTCGAATCAGTTGAAGGAATATGGCTTAGATTCGAAGATACAGGCCTATGACGCAGCCTACGGCAATTGGTACCGGTATCTGGAAAACCTTTTGAGATCAGAAGTCGAACCACTAATTGAGGTGATGTCGGTTCATCAGTATGTTAGCAGCCATGAAGCCTTGAAAAAATGGCGGGAATTAACCACCCAATACAATAAGAGCCTCTGGAGCACGGAATGGGAGACTGGGCCAACGCAGGATATCCCAATAATAATCCATGGAAGCAGGCCATGGGATATGCCACTAAGATTCATGAAGGACTCAAAGTCCTGAAAGCCAATGCCTGGGTACTCTGGGAACCCGGATTTATTTTTGATGCCAACATGTTCTACTTGACACCGCGCAAAGCATATTGGGTAGTAGCTCACTATTCTCGGCACATTCGACCAGGTTACCAGCAGGTTGATTCGCAAGACAGCACTGACAAATGCAAAACCAGCGCTTGGATAGGACCGGATGAGAAAACTTTAGTGATCGTTACCATCAATGATAGCCAAGCTGATCTTTCCATGGATTACGATTTTTCGAGCTTCAAACGGTTTGAGCATTCAAGAGCTAAGGCTCACTTCTAAATCACAAAGCTATATGAAATTAGATTCAGGTCAAAAAGTGGCGTCACACTGGTTAACGACTATACCGTCAGATTCAATTCTGACAATGATCGCATCAATAATTGACCAGGGGAGATATTGAGTATGAAGCTATCAGGTTGTATAGGGAGTTTAATCACGTCAAGGTTGCTAATTTTCTTTCCTTTTCCTTCGTGTCCTGCAAAGTCAACACTCAACCCATTTTCTTCGTTGGAACTCTTGTAGTTTGCCAAGCAACTAAATAGATCAGGTAACTTAAGTATCGCCTGGCACTACAACGCCGATACCGTGTGTTGGATCTTCTAACAGGGGTCTCAATCCCTGAAATCTGCCCTCGCCATCGCAGTCAGAGCCCACGATTTATCTAGCTCCTGCTGGGCCAACAACCCTACATCCACTGGCAACTTTTGACCCCTAAAACTTCCAGCTTCGAACTGCGGTCAAAATCGATCCGTCAGGTATCTTCTTTCGTTTCATCCACGGGATTCCTCGTTGTGTTGAAACCCGGCTTAAGAACGTCTCCTATTCATAGGGTTAATTTTCACGATTTAGCCATAGATGGCGCAAATGACCAACAGAAGATCTTTTGTCAAAATCAACAACAGGCCTCGGCCTCTTACTGATCATAGCCAACGTTTATTGGCTGGCCTATGTCGAAACGATATGGCATACTGCCCATTTGACCACCGTGGCCATGTTAGTCAATGTTATGTTTTATGTTTGCCATTTTGACAATGACCTGGCTAAATATGGGTCTTCGCTCTATTTTTCCCAATTCGGCCTTAAAGCAATAGGGCCTGTTGGTTATCTATGCCATGCTGGCTGTTGGCAGCACATTTTCTGGACACGATTTTCTGCCACGGTTGATGGGATTAATTCCTTATGCTTTTCGCTTTGCTACGCCAGAAAACGACTGGCAAGCCTTGCCGTTTCACCATCTGCCGGAATGGCTGGTTGTCTCTGAACCAAAGGCCATTACCGACTTCTATGAAGGTGAGGTCAATTTTTTTACCGATGGCTACTTTCAGCAATGGATTACCCTTATCCTATCCTGATCAGTTGTCGTTCTCCTGCTGCTGGCTATGTTTCTTTGCTTGACGGCTATTCTCAGGAAACAGTGGGTCAATCGTGAAAAACTGGCCTATCCGATTGTTCAAATCCCGCTTTTAATTACAGCCCAATCGGGGACAATTTTTAGGAACCGACTCCTCTGGATCGGCTTTGGTCTTGCCGCTGGAATAAACTTGTTCAATGGTCTCCAATTTTTCTTTCCTACCTTACCTGTTATTCCGGTCCAGAAATACGACCTCAACATCTACTTCAGCCAAGAGCCATGGAATACGATGGGCAGCACCCCGCTACGTTTCCATCCCTACCTAATCGGTTTTGCCTTTATCCTTCCTTTTGATTTGTTGTTTTCCTGTGTGTTTTTCTACCTGATGAAAAAGGTGCAACTGTTATTGGGAAGTGCAACTGGCATCGTCACTCTGACCGGATACCCGTTCCTGGGAGAACAAGGAGCAGGCGCCCTTTTTGCCTTACTGGTCATCGCTTGTTGGAGCGGCAGGAAACATTTCAAAACGGTTCTCTACCATGTAATTCGTCCTAATCGAGCGGAAGAGTCGGCTGAGCCGATTTCTTACCGAACCATGGTCGTGATCTTGTGTTTTTGTCTGCTGTTACCGATGCTTTTCTGTCTCCGCAGTGGAATGTCATTCTGGGTTTTTGCTATTTTTATCACCATCTATCTGGCCATCGTTGTTGGGTTGACACGTATGCGAGACGAATTGGGTCCCCCAATCCATGCAATCGGCTATGCCACTCCACAGGACCTGATGATATCTATGCTCGGTACACGACGGCTTCGACCTGGAAACCTGACCTTGCTGTCTCTAATGAACTGGCTCAGCGGCGCTAGCTACGCCTCATTTCGCACTCACCCGATGCCAGAGCAGATGGAATCCTTTAAACTAGCGGAACGAAGCGGCATCCAGAATCGAACCATGTTGATCGTCTTGATCCTAGCTAGCATAGTGGGAATTGGATCTAGCTTGATTCTCTGTCCATATACCATTTATAAAGAAGGAGTTGCAGCCGGTTCCGAGCAAATCCATGCAGGTGGAGCAGAGACCTATAACTTTCTTTCCTCCTGGTTGGTTAACCCTAAACCGGCGGATAAAGTAGCAATAACGGTTCTAGGTCTGACCTTCGCCCTCAATCTAGGTATAATCTTCTTTCGTTCTCGACTGGCCTGGTTCCCACTTTCTCCAGCCGGTTACGTTATCGGTGTCGCTCCGGGAACTACCGATATCATCTGGTTCCCGATGGTTATCGCCCTGGTTCTCAAATGGTTGATACTCTGGTATGGCGGTGTCAGGGTCTATAAGCAAGGACTTCCTTTCTTTATTGGGTTGGTTTTAGGTGAGGCTCTACTCGGTTGCTTCTGGCCAATCTTGAGTCTAGTCTTACGGTCTACGGTCTACAACTGGATTTAGTTCCACTATCTCCTCTAAGTAATTTCATAATCTCTTGTTGGCGGAATCATCTGAAACCTCAGTGCTGTTGCCGGATTTCGGCAGAAAATTTGACCAAAGCAGCGAACCGCAGACAGAATTACACTAACCGACAGCAGAAAGACGGCCTGAGAAACAGGTTTCTGCTGTCGGTTCCAGGATCTCCCGAATCCATCCGTGGGGAGTATGTCAAGTCATCGGTTTTCCTCTAATCCGTTAGGACTACTTGACCTTCTTTTCGATCGTTTTTCGGAGTTGTTGGGCTGTTTTTTTATACTCCGGATCTTGTTTGGCTTTGGCTGGCAGTTGATCGACTTGATCCAATTCATCCAGAGCCGACTGCCACTCTTTCATCGTCTGATAGGTAATGGCTAGCTCCAGGTGGTGGTTTATATAGTCCGGAGCCAGTTCAGTCGCTTTTTTCAGATATTCAGCAGCTTCCTGGTTGGAGGCCGGAGGCAATCCACCGTAGAGAATCTTAGCAAAAGCTTTTGAAATACCACTCAGGTTGGCCACATTGCGATGCCACCGACCTAACAGGTGATAGGCTGTATCGTTTTTAGGATCTAACTCAATTGCCTTCTCAACCGATTTCTTAACCTCTGCCGATAGCCGAACTTTTTCTTTACTCCCTTCACCTAACGCCACTTTACCGACAGCTACGCCATCGTAGGTGTGGCATCTGGAGTGGTTAGGATCAACCTGGATTCCCTTTTTTGCGTACGATTCTGCCGTTTGGTACAATTTCCTTTGCTTAGCTTTCTCCTTCTCTACATTACCTAGATCGACATAAGCTCGAGCTAATCGCCATAAGACCTCGGCATTATTAGGATCAATCTTATTCGCTTGCAGAAATGCGTCCAGTTCAGCTTGCGTTTGGTTATTTTTCCTATGCTGTTCTCCTTGTTCAATGTGTGTAGCCGCATCTTCTGCCTGCACAGCTAAACCAATTCCCAATATCGGGAGAACAGATACTAGCCAACAAACTATTACCATTCCATACAATAGTTGCTTTTTCATGTAATTCACCTTTTAGTCTTTAGTAAAAAACGTCAATACAGATATCCAATGCCGATATATACAGCCATTGGTGTTTCTTTTGAATTTCCGATATCCCCAGCCACGATAAAGTTTTTATTCCAGATCAGTCTCATACCACCGCCTCGCGAGATTTTGAGGGTATTGGTTGAAGTCGATTCCCCGCTGTCCGTCTCAACTTCATCGTGCCAAACCCCGCCGAAATCGAGGAATAGATTAGCCGCCAAGGTGAAATCCTGCTTCAGGAAACCGAAGTCGACGATCAACCAACGCAACTCCTGGTTAGAAAAGAACTTTGTTTTGCCGATAAACCGGTTCAGTGGAATTCCCCGTAGGCTTTTGGACCCGCCCAGTGCCTCCTCTTTCCACTGCGCTGAATTGGCAAAGTAGGATAGCTCATAAAAGGGAGGATCTCCTACCAGGGTTTCACCCATCACTCGACCAGCATAGATCAAGCGTTTTGAAATCAATGGAAAATAGACTCGCAGGGTGGAGGTCAGACGAAGATAGTTGTAGTCACTGCCGAGGATACTATTTGAGGCCTCAGCCAACAGGTCCAGCCAATATCCCTGTGTCGGCACCGACTCATTGTCGCGGGTATCGTGAACTATCCCCAACTTAAGATAGTTGGTCCAACCTCCTTTCGCACCTACCGGTACCGGTTTCATTTTTTGCAGGCTTGGACTTTGATCGAGATTGATGTCGGTATTGAAAATACCCAATCCAAGCAAGGCCTGTAACTTGTGGTGCGCGTTTTCCTCACCTTCTGGTGGTTGCCAGATTGTTCGCTGCAGATCTGTCGCCAGGTTAAGCCGACGGCGTTGATAAGTTTCTTTCTCCAACGACCAATTGCCGATACCATAGAATGGGCTGGTTGAATCGTCGTTGTAGCGCAGGTCTACACTTAACCGATAGCTGGGAATTAGATAAGGAGAATCGAAAAAGAGGTACGTCCGCATTGGCCCCTTAGTGGTATTCCAAAAATTGGCGTGAAATTTATAGAAGTATGGGGCGTAAGCGTCAGGGCGTGCGTACATGGCACCTTGCAGTCCGTACCCGATTCCCATATCGTCATCGACAAAAAAGTTAGGGATGGCGGCTAACGAAAATGGTCGATCTTGTTTCTCTTCAGCCAGTAACCGAATTGGTGTAACCGTAGCCTGTATTAGAACAGCAAGCCCTAACAGTCCATAAATAATCAAGTGCCTTCTGCTAAACAAAATGGATCTCCTAAAATACCAAAAATCGGACTAGATTCTATCATAGATTTATAAAACTGTATAGGTCTCTTTACTGATTTATTGACATTATTGACGAGCTCAGTTAGACTTCCATCAACTAGACATTTTCCTTTGATGCCTAAGAATCCTCGTCAGTTTGATACCCATCGACCAACAGCCATCGCCAATGAAAATCGATTTGTCTTGCTCTCCTTTGCTGGGCTGGCGAAGATTTCCCTGCAAGAACTAAAAAAACAATCCGATCCACCGGTTGAGGTAACCCGACTTCCCAATTACGATCTAATAGAACTAGTGCTGACGCCAGCCGAGATTGATAACCTACCTCGTCTGCGAACGGTAGAAGATATCTTTTGGCAAATGGGTTCTTTTCCCGTCAGCAAGAAAAGTGACCTGACTAAGCTCACTTCACTAATTCAAAAAGATCTGTTATTAAAAGGGCTGGCACTCAAAAATCGGTTGTTTCATCCTAAGAAACCGAAGCAACCGAACTTCAACTGTTTTGTTAAACAGGATCGAGACAGATCCGTCTATCGCAAAGAGATCGCTAACAAAATGGTGTCAACTATCACCACCATTTTTCCCAAATGGAAAATTCGCGATCCTGCTTCGGTTGAACTCTGGGGTTTTTACTTACGACATCGACTTCATCTGGCGTTTCGCCTGTCGGACAACCGAATGCGTTATCGAGCACAAAGACCATTTTCACGACCTGGCACCCTACGACCAACTATTGCCGCGGCCCTGATACAGACGGCCAACCCATTGCCGAACGAAGCCGTTGTTGATCCAATGTGTGGCACAGGTACAATCTTGGCTGAAGGGGTGATCTTTCAAAAGAGGGCAACCTTCATCGGTGGAGATTCCGACCCAGGGGCACTTGTGTCTGCCAAACAACGACTATGGAAACACGATCTTTGTCTACGAGAGTGGGATGCCACTCAACTTCCATTGGAACCATCCTCGATCGATTGTTTCGTCTGCAATCTGCCGTTCGGTCAGCAGTACTCGACAGCAGGCAATAATCAGGATCTGTATCCACGGCTAGTTGGCAACTGGCTTACCCGGTTGAAACCTAAAGGGAGAATCGTGTTATTAACAGCAGATACCAAAACCATGGAAAAAATCCTAGGTCAGCTAGATCTAAGATGGCAAGCTAGTTGGAAAGTCAAAGTTTTAGGTACTTGGGCAACAACCTACCAGATCTGGAAAGAGTAAAATGAAGCGGACATATTCGCTTATATTTGCCACGCACGATTCGATTTGGCGAATGTAGTGCATGAATTAGTATGTTGAGTATCAGAAGGAGTAAATCATGGGCAATTCAACCCCAACTTACCGTACAGCCTTAGTTGGCTGTGGCGGACGTGGAATGGCTTTGTTGCGAACTGCCGATCAAATTAATCGCATTCAGTTTGTGGCGGCCTCTGATCTGAACGGTATTAATTTCGACCAACTAACGGCAGCAGGAATTCCGGCCTATCGGGATTTTGAGCAGATGCTGGAAAAGGAGTCAGTAGATCTTGTAATCGTAGCAACACCGATTGCCACGCACTATCGAGTTGCTAAGCAGGTGTTGTCATTCCCGGTAACAGGCCTCTACTTAGAGAAATCAATGGCCACCAGGCTTTGGGAAGCAGACGATTTAATCTCCAGAGCAGAAGAGGCGGAGATTTTCTTTGTCGTCGGCCATCAACTACGTTACACACCTTCCTGGGCTAGCGTCAAGAATATGATTCAAGAGAATGCCATTGGGAAGATTGGCTATATCCGCGCTCACCGTGGTGCCGCCCTACTAACACACCACACCCACCAAACTGATCTGATGCGCTACTATTTGGACGATGTACCCGTTTCCTGGGTCTTAGGCCAACTTCATCGGGACGGTTCTCATTTGTCGGAAGGTCTGGAATCTGAAATGCAGGCTTTAGGGTTTGTGCAGTTTGAAAATGGAGTTAGCGGCATAATCGAATCAGGACAGTACAATCCATCGGCCGGTAACCATCTGATGCTAATTGGTGAAAAGGGAGAAATTCGAGTCGGATCAGGTGCCCGCTTTCGCAATGTGGACACCGGTGGTAAGTGGCAACCGCTTCCACAGCACGATCAACCACATATCTTTGAATCGTTTTTGGAATGGATTGAGGGTGGGGAGGAACATCGCTGTTCTGCTCGAAAAGGGCGCGATACGTTAGAGGTGTTGCTGTCGATTTACGAATCTTGTCACCAACGCCGACGGATTGAACTTCCTTTACAGGAACGCGGGAATGCACTGGAAGAGATGATAAATGAAGGAATCTTACCTTAATTTTGATCGATAGAATCTCAGAGATGAAAAGAGAGAGGGCTAAACTATACCGATATTTGTGCAGGTTATTGATTGGGTTACGATCGTGGCCGTATAAGGGTTATCTTCTAGTACTTTACTGTGGAATTTTCGGTTTTGGTTGTCATCGGGAGGTCAGCGTTCAGCAGAACATCGTTTATCGTCAGGTAGGCGACACCCAACTGGAACTGGATCTCTATTTCCCGCCATCTAAACCGAAGAAGCCTCGACCGGCAGTAATTGTCCTCCACGGTGGTGCTTGGCGCCACGGCGACAAAGGGGATATGATGGAGGTAGCGATCAAGTTAGCCAAACGGGGCTATGTCGTTGCATCGGTAGGATACCGTTTCGCGCCCGATTGGCCATTTCCGGCCCAGTTGGAAGATGTACAGGCAGCGGTTCGCTGGTTACGCCAACACGCCGAAGAGTATCAAATTGAACCAGAAAAAATCGGTGGATTGGGTGCTTCGGCTGGTGCGCACTTGGTTGCCTTGCTCGGCTTAGTAGATGATGCGTCTAAGCCGGTGAGTAGCAAGGTCGCCTGTGTGGTAAGCCTGGCAGGCCCGGCCGACCTGCGACTGCCGACTTGTCGGACGGAATTGGCTAATTCGCCTGAACTGGAGGTGGTAGAACAGTGGTTGTTCGACTTTATTGGTCATCCTTATAACGCCGAGACCGACCAACTGTGGCGAGCGGCCTCTCCACTGTTCCACGTAACAACCGAGGCTGCCCCTTTTTTTATGATTCACGGTATCGTTGATCAGGTCGTTTCGATCAAGCAGTCGGAAGCGTTGCTCAAAGCCTTAAAAGCCAATCGGGTGAAGGTTGAACTTCGATTAATTCCGGATCTAGGTCATAGTCTGGATGTCAAACCCAAAGTACTATATCGGTTTTGGCAAGCAATCAGAGCCTCGTTTCGGTTTTTGGACCAGCATCTCAAAAAGTAAAATCTAAAAGCGAACGATATCTTTTTGATAGATAAAATAAAAAAGACCGATGCATCAAGTGACACATCGGTCAAAATTAACACGGAATTAGATGTGGCTTAGTAACGGGAATCGTAATCGTCCCGGTCACCACCGTAGCCGCCACCGTAGCCGCCACCGCCACCGCCACCGCCACCGCCGCGACGAGGGCGATCTTCGCGGGGACGTGCCTGGTTAACCTTAAGTGGCCGACCCAAAAGGTCTTTTCCGTCTAGTTCTTCAATTGCTTTCTGTCCTTCTTCATCATTCGGCATTTCTACAAATCCGAATCCTTTAGATCTCCCACTATACCTATCAAAAATAATGGTGGCAGAATCGACTGTGCCAAGGGTTTCAAAGACTTCTAGCAGATCTTCATCTGATGCTTGATACGAAATATTTCCAACGTAAATGTTCATTAGTTTCCCTTTACCGGCTTTTGACCGGCAACGTTTCTTCCCAAGAGAAAGAGTAAAAATCTGAAAGTTAAGCAGTTAACCTATCAACCTACTTACACTCCTGACAGATTATAAACAAGAGTCTACAGGGGTGTCAAACAAAAATGGGGTTTCCGGCTGTTTATGAGGCTATTCCCCTGATTTTATGACCATAGGTCGTCCATAGTTCGGGTTATTTAAATTGGAATCTTAGGACAAAGTATGAAGGTAGCAGTCTTATTGTTTGGTTGATCCAAATCGTTTTTTTTGCTATATTATACTCGAATCTCACTAAATGCTGGAAAAAGGAAGTAAGACTTACAATATGAACTTAGCAGAAAAAGTAGCCATTGTCACTGGAGCCGGATCTGGGATTGGTCAGCATACATCACTAGCCTTATTGAAGGAGGGTTACGCCGTGGCACTAGCAGGCCGAAGAGTTGAAGCCCTCGAGAACACGGCCACGGAAGCCGGGGCCGATGCACAGACGTTAGTGGTACCAACCGACGTTACTGCCCCGGATTCCGTCAGTCATCTATTCTCCCAAACAGTTGCGGATTTCGGTCGCCTTGACCTACTGTTTAATAACGCTGGAATTGGTGCACCTGGCGTACCACTTGAAGATCTAACTTACGAACAATGGCGAGCAGTAGTAGACACTAACTTGACCGGGTCATTTTTGTGTACCCAAGAAGCGTTTAAGGTAATGAAACACCAGGAACCACAAGGGGGACGCATCATCAATAATGGGTCGATCTCAGCCCATGTCCCACGCCCTAATTCTGCACCGTATACGGCTACCAAACACGCTATCACTGGGTTGACTAGATCCACCTCTCTGGACGGCCGTCAATATAATATCGCTTGTGGGCAAATTGACATCGGCAACGCTTATACCGACATGACAAGCCGAATGAAAGGTGGAGTTCGACAAGCCGACGGCGCAACTACGGCCGAACCGACAATGAACGTCGAAGATGTGGCGCAAGCCGTGGTCTATATGGCTGGGTTACCTCTTAGTGCCAATGTTCAATTTATGACGGTGATGGCAACTAAGATGCCCTATATCGGCCGAGGTTAGTCGGTTGACTTAGCATTTTTTTTGAGTTCTTCTAGAGGTACGACGGAAAGGGCTGAGAACTCGGTAGCCGATAAAATGACGGGAGGCGCGACACCAGCATCCATGGCATCTTTCCAACGGCTTGCACAGATACACCAGTGGTTTCCCGGTTTTAGCCCCGGGAACCCTGACGCCAGAACTGGCGTACTGAGATCGTTGCCTTCAGTTTTGGAAAAGGTTAAAAACTCTGCTGTCATTTCAGCACAGATTACATGTTTCCCTAAGTCCTTAGGCTCTGTCTCGCACGTTCCGTTTCTAAACCAACCGGCTATCGGATCACACCCACACTCGACTAAAGGTTTACCGAGAACGTTTCTATTTTTAATAATGCCTATTTTCTCTTGGCTTTGCACTTGCTTATTCCATTGCTTATCGATACTGTTAGGTCTATCGATCGTGAATAAAGGGAAGTTCGATCGACAACTCCAACCTATAAAATTGGTAAATCCAATCGCTGAGTAGCAGGATAATACCAAAAATCGGTCTTAAAATCAAAACTAGTCTATTGCGATTTCTACTGATTACGGTAGACCTTAAAAAAATCGCTCACTGAAACCAGCTTTGGTGTTATAATATATGCCCCCATTGGAAATTCGATGAGAATACCTGACGGACTAGTTGTCTTAACCTTCGATGACGGAAATAAGTCAGACCTCGATTTCGTTGCACCACTCCTAAAATCGCACGGCTTTGGCGCAACTTTCTTCATTACTGAAGGGTTGAACTTCCTGACTCACAAGCAACACTATTTAACCTGGCCTGAAGTGAAACAGTTGCACGACTTAGGCTTTGAGATTGGCAACCACACTCAATGCCACAAAAACGTGACCCAACAATCAGCAGAAGAACTATCGGCCGATATTGTTCACATCGACCAACGCTGTCTTGATTACGGGATCCCACAACCTACCACCTTCTGTTATCCCGGTTATCAGCACAATGCGAACGCTACTGAGGTGCTAAACCGGCACAAGTTTAGGTTTGCTCGGCGTGGGGTTGCGCCTGAATTTACTTATGACAGCAGAGGAGGGCGCGGACCGGCTTACGATCCGGAAGTTCATTACCCGCTTTTGATTCCGACAACAGGTGCTGCGGGACCACACTGGCAGTGGAACGACTTTCTGTGGGCTCTAGATCAAGCAGAAAAAGGGAAAATCTGTATTCTGACCTTTCATGGTGTTCCCGCTTTAGAGCATCCGTGGGTCAATACCGAACCGGTACAGTTCGAGCAATATATGCAACACTTGAAGGATAATCGGTTTCAGGTGGTAGCACTGCGAGATTTGGCGGTTATGATTCCCTCAAGCTAAAGGATTGAGCATAGAACCCTTTACCGAATTGAATCATCTACTCTCTGATTCTTCCGCGCTGTGCCGACAGTTCGGAGATGGTAGCCCTGAACCTGTTGCTATGCAATACTTGGCTTCAAGACTGGCGTCTGCCACTATGTCATTAAATCCTAGAGATTCGTTAAGTTGAAGGAGAGTCAACGTGGACAGATCCAATTTTAATAACTCTCTTGTTGTTCTAAACCGATGATTAGACGGCTTTTACTTCGACTCAGTGATTGGGATTTCCGCTTATTCATGCGGATCTTCAATCTGAATGGTCGACGGTTTATAGATCATTTTATGTATTGGATTTCCAAGACCGGCGATGGTCATCTCTATATGGCCATCGCTCTGTTTCTGTTAATTTTTCATCCATTCTTGGATGAGGGAAAGCGAATCTTCGCCACCGGTGCCGTTGGTTTTGTCGTTAAATTATCGATTTATACTGTTATCAAAAAAAAGGTGAAACGAAACCGGCCATTTCAATCGCTTGAGGATGTCGAGTTTCTAATTCCGCCACCAGACCAGTTTAGCTTCCCTTCTGGCCATACGGCAGGGGCGGTAATGTCCGCCATTGTACTCGGATACTTCTATCCTTTTTTACAGATTTCGCTTGTCATTTGGGCCTGTCTGGTCGGATTCTCCCGGGTTTATCTAGGCGTCCACTATCCTACTGATGTTGTAGCTGGTGTACTATTGGGTATCATCAGTGCTAAAATTGGGTTCTTTATCACTACCTAGTCACCCATTTGCTGTTTTTTCAAAGTAAGTGCCTAAATTTCTGGTTATAGGCTCATCCTTTTGCTCCTTTTGCTTGATTAGCCTCTGCGTTAGCCCTCTTTTAGCAGCCACACCAACAGTCGTCATCAGTGAATTAATGTGGATGGGTGACTTTTCCAGCCCTAGCCACGAGTGGATCGAACTCTATAATACGACTGATCAACCGATAGATCTATCCGGTTGGCGGCTGGCCCGTCAAAAATCGAAACAGGAAGTTCCGATGCTGACGATCCCAACCGGTACAGTCCCTGCATTGGCCTATTTTTTAATTTCCAATAACGGTACTAAAGACTGCAACTTAGCAGTGATACCGGATCTTGTCGATACCTCTGTTACACTGACCAATACCCAACTGCAGATTAAACTCTACGACGTTGCAGGCCGGTTAATCGACACCGCCGACGATGGGGTCGGAAAACCGATGGCCGGTGATAACGCTCAGAAAAAATCTATGGTGCGTCGGCTGAACGACCGGTCACCGATAGACGGTCAATTACCATTAGCCTGGCGAACCGCCGAACAGCAAACGGGTTGGAAGCCAGGAGCTAAAGAACTCGGAACCCCGACCAACAGCCGAACCAACCAACAAAAGCCTCCAATAGATCTAAAGCCTCAACTCAAAGGGAGTATTCGTTTTAGCGAACTGATGTGGATGGGCGATTTTAGCAACGATCGATATCAGTGGATCGAGCTCTACAACACTACTAACCAAGCAGTTGACATTCAGGGTTGGGTGATCCGGTCTAATACAGATACAGATCTTGTTCGGATTAACCAACCATCGACTATTCCACCAGACGACTATTTCCTCATTGCTAATACAGAACAGTCTGACCTTGAGGTTATTCCTGATCTAATAATCCCATTTCATCTTCCCAACATAGATTTACAACTTAAACTCTACGCAGGTCAAGTTTTGATCGATGTAGCCGATGATGGTCGAGGCCGACCATTTGCCGGCAACGACGTGCATAAGCGGTCGATGGTACGCCGGTTAGAGATTGAAGACGGAACTAAGCCTGAGGCATGGTTTACAGCTAATGCTCAAACAGGTTGGAAAACTGGTAGCCAATCCTTTGGTACACCCAGTGGCCACGCCTCTCCTGTTCAGATTCTATTTTTCACAGCAGAAGCCAGTACTCAGGACGTCTACCTGCAGTGGGAAATTAGCAAGCTGATCGAAGACTGGACAATCAACTTCAATATCTATCGCAATCATCAGCTAAGCGACAGCGCAACTTACAGCCAACCGATTAAAATAAATGCCGGACCCATTCCCGTCGTATCTGAAATCATCCGCTACCAGTTCAAAGATCTCGTCTCAGTACAGAATCAGATCTGCCGTTATCAATTGGAAGCGGTCAGTCGTCACCCCATATCCCAAAGCGAACGAACTATCATCTTGCATACCATCTACTTGCGACAAACGCCGGTTTCGGTAAAACCTAAACCCCGGTTGGCAACGCTGTGGAGTCATGTCAAACGTCTGGCACACTAACTGATCATCCTTAGCGTAATTAATCCGGGACAAGTGACTATATCCAGTGTTTTCCACGACAGTTCGTATGCTGTTAGAATTATATCTTCGACCCGGTGGATACATTTGCTCTTGCTGAAGTATCTGCTCAGACACTAATATATTATATATTAGCGAAACAGCCTTTTGTTTAACCCGCTCTTAATCGGGGGATAGACCTGAAAAACCAATATTTTGTTTTAAACTTACCCTGCATTTGCGGTGAAATACCGTTATAATCTGCAAGCATCGGCAGACAAAAATAGAAGTTGAGTAAATGAAATAACACTATCGAGCAGCATCTGTACGATGCCGAAAGTGAATGTTTTTTAACCGGAAATGAAAGACGATGATAATAGATAATGGCAAAATCATTGCCAGCTTTGGTCAAGGCGAGATGGCTTACTTGATAGACAAGGAATCTGCTGACCCCTCTTGTATTCTGACTTTCTCTCATTTACTGCAAGCGGCTTCCAAAAACGGTCAAGTCGGAAGCCCACAGGATCCAGTGCCTTTGGTTGTAGACTCGCCCAGTGGTAAGGGCATCGTGTTGGAACGAAAGCACGGTGTGGATCAAGCCGAACACAATGGAAGGCCTGTTAACTGGCTAGTGCTGGGTGAAGTGGCAAAGGCGATCCGAATTTTCAAGACGGAGGATAACATCGTCCATTGGGCCGATAGGCCTAAACAGGTAGTTGTTGACGCACGGCAATGTTTAACAGTGGATCGAGGCCAATTTAAAGAGGGTAGTGAGGTGCTGCTCTACGGTCTACTTGATGAAGGGAAGGGAAGAGAGATTCAACAATTTGTGCTGAATCAGGATGGCACACTGTCTCCAATGCATGCGCCAGGATTGATTTGGGGTTGGGAGCCGCCAACCATTAGAAAAGCCAGAATGGATGAGATCTCAGCCTTCGTGATCAAGCATGCCAACTGGCCAGTTGAGGTAGATCCGTCCTTCTGTCAAACCAGTGAACTCAAGGGAGGTGCATCCCCGTTAACGGAGAGCATGTATACCGTTGAATGCCCAAATGAAGGGATTACTCCTTCCAAAGTTGTCCTTAAACGATATATTGCCAATCCACTGAGAAATAAACGTATGATGGCCGCGTCCAGGGCCTTTTCTAGGGTTGGAGCAGCCCCAGCCTTGGTTGCTTCTGCGGATAGTTGGATGATTGAAACCTTCGCTGGACAGAGACCCAAATTTAACACTGAAAGTTGGATGAGGCAGATGGCAGACTTAGCGGTACGCTGTCACTCAGCACGCACTGACTGGTGTGACTTATGGCAAGAAGAGATACGTCATAAGTATTCTTGTCTACAGCATGTGCCAGTGGGGTCAATGATATGGTCCTGTGTAGCCTATCATGACGGTAATCTAGAAAGGTACAGTGTTGAAGAGATGCAGCAGCTGGGGGTAGCGATACCAGAGGCATTATCAATGATTGGGGGAGAGGTAGTAAGCACGCACGGAGACTTGCATCAAGACAACACCGTGCTAACTGCGGATGAAGTCCTGCTGGCAGTGGACTTTGAGATGTCTGCTGTCAGTCAAGTACGGCAAGACTTATTGTATAGCTCTTGGGAAAACGGGTCCAATCGGCGAGTCTTATGTACTAGCTACCTGAAAGCTAGTGGTTTGCCTTTTAACCAGCGAGAGGCGGATCTGCTAGCAGTAGATATGATATTAGCGGCCGTAGTCCATTTCCGCATTCTAAGAGGGTTATTTTTTCCAAAGGAGGCCGGAGGTGGCCATATGAAAATGAAAGATGCTTTGTCGGAATTAAACCTGTTGAATAGAGCAGTGAAAAGTTTGAAGGATAATCCGGCAAGATGTACCCGTGTGGTGGATAAAACCGATGTCTGGAAATGCATGGGAAATATAGGCTTGTTGCTAGATCTGTGTAGTGATAATTTGGAACAGTAGCTGCTGTTTGAAAACTACTTCAAAATTACCATTTTTCCGGTGTCTGTGCAATCTTCTGCTTGCAACTGATAGAAGTAAATTCCACTGGACACCAACTCACCTGATGTATTGAGCCCAGCCCAATAGATAGCTTCGGCAGCGGTAGCGTATCGGTTGGATTAGTATTATTGATTACCTTATTACTTTATCTATTGTAGTTGAAAAGTGAGTTTTATTAGTCGATGCCACGAACATCAGGGGAGGTGGCATTAGTTCGCTTCGTTACTGCGAAGAGTAAGGACTTCCCGTAAAATATTGATTAATGTAGTCGGCTTCAGAGCAGATAAGGTCTCTTTAATAACCAGCCAGGTGAATGCAGACAAAAGAACCGAATCACACCAGTGTGGTTAAACGGTTGAGCCTCCTGTCCTAACGGGTCCGGCTTGATAATATCTTTATCTTCTATTTTTCTGGACATGCCACTATCGACGAGAAAAATGACCGCTCTTTCCTGTTAGTTAGCAACAATGATTCCATCACCATCGACACCTTGGAATTGAGTGCAAATCTCGTAGAGAAGGTGACTGAGATTCGGTCACACGTCAAAGGCCAACAATTGCTGACCTTTGTTGATGCCTGTTGCAACAACCCGAGCAGCAGACGAGGGAATCAGGATAATACGCTGACCAGTCGATTCTCCTGCAGGCCGCGGGTGGTCATAATGGGAACGGCCTCAGCTCAACCTTCGACGACCGCTATACGCTATTAAAAAAACCTATCTTGCTATCCTTAGAATCGCGTGCAGGAGAATCATGTACAGAGCCGTTTGGCTTCAAGGACAAAGTTTTGCTCTTCCTTTAGCGAAAAGAACGTTTGCCTTGGACTGGCTGGAAGTTATGGGGGGCTTGTACTTCAGTCCGGCCAGGTCGCATTATGCGTAGCCGGGTCGAGTCGGCACTCTCAGGGGTGATTGATCCAGAGATCGGCTTGAGCATTGTGGACCTAGGGCTACTTTTTGAAGTGAGGCTGGAAGAAGAAACGCTGCGTGTAACTATTGGGACTACCAGCCCAGCCTGCCCGATGGTAGGGGTCATTCGAGATGATGCAGAGCGTGCAATTCGAGCCGCGTTCCCAGAGATCGAGACGGTGTTGGTAGAAGTCGATCCATCTCAGCCATAGTCACATGACCGGCTGACCAGTGTGGGGCGTCAACAATTGCTTGGTGAATCCATACCCACAGCGCATGGATTGCCACTGGCACCCGATTATGTGCAGATAGCTGGCCCCACTCGTGTTGATAAGGTGGCCTCGGCTCCCCTTGGTCCTTATTTCCTTGGTGACCTTGATGCTAGGTCTCGGTGGAGGGCTCGTTCGAATGGGGATTAACCTGCCGCTGGCTGATTCCGCTGCAAGACACGGTGTGTTTATGGTCATTGGGTTTCTGGGTACCCTCATTGCTGTTGAGCGGGCAGTGGCTCTCGACCACTACTGGGGCTGGATCGGGCCCATCGCTTTGGCCATTGGTGCCCTGGGCCTATGGTTCTCCATCTCGACTCTCTTCGTTACCGGAGCTATCGTTGGAAGCGCCGTATTTACCATCGTTGCGCTCCGCATCTGGCAGATACAGCCGGGACTACACACGCTTACAATGGCCCTCGGGGCAGGCGCCCTGCCTGCGTCGATTGGCCTGATGGCAACAGGTAGAACTGTGCCTGAGTTAGTCCCTTGGTGGACCGTCTTCCTGGTCGGGACCATCGCTGGTGAACGCCTTGAACTCTCGAAGTTCTCTGGGAGTCAGCGCGGCTCTCGCTGGAGCTTTGCCGTCAGCCTGGCGTTACTCATGGGTGGGGCTCTGGTGAGCTTGGGCAACCTGTCACTCGCAAGCCGCTTGCTTGGTACCGGGCTTATCGCCCTGGCAAGTTGGCTCCTGCGGTACGACATCGCTATGAACCGCATTCGAGCAGGGGGGCTGCCCGGATTCTCCGCTATTGCTCTAGTCTCAGGTTACGCCTGGCTCATTGTGGCTGGCGCCTTGTGGCTATGGAAGGGGGCGCTCTACGCTGGGTTCACCTACGACGCGGTTCTACACTGTCTGCTCGTGGGTTTTGTCTTTTCGATGATCTTTGCCCACGCTCCAATCGTGTTCCCCGCGGTGCTTCGTCTGCGGCTATCGTTTTATCAGGGCCTCTATCTGCCGCTGGCCCAGCTTCATGGCTCCCTGTTGGTGCGCCTGGCCGGAGATCTGGTTGGCATGGCGGTACTCCGACAAATTGGTGGAATCCTGAGTACTGTGTCGATCTTGGGTTTCTTTGCTGCATTACAGGCCGGTCGGTTCGTGATCGGAGAACCATGATAACGCTCGCCTCAAGGGACTAAAACTAGCCGTGAGTCAGGAGGTCGAGTGGAATACCTTGATTTTGGCACTCAGACCTCAAGGGCTGTGCGACTGCAGTCATGAAAAGTCACAAGTTTCACTTGAGATATTACTCTGCTCTAATTGGTCCTCAAGTGAGGGCCAAACAATCCGGTAACTTCTACAGCCAGTATTTTATCAATACCCCCTTAATTTCCGCTTGACTTAGGACACGGTTAAAGGCCGCCACCTCATCAAGTGCACTACTGAAGGCATATTGGGGCCTATCGATGTCTCCGCTAACAATAAGTGGCTTTTCCGTTGTACGTTGCAGTACCGTATTTTACCCTGGCCGATGACCATTTTAAAATCACTGATTACCACCTCGACCTGACTCGGATCAAATTTCAGCTTCGCGCCAAAGCCCAAGAGCACTGTGGTTTCGTCGTAATGCAACTTCAGGGGAGCCTGCCCGTTAGTCGTGACATCCTCAGGCTTTTAGGCTCTGGTTACTGAAGCCTAACCTAGCTCCATCGATCCTCAGGAACTAACGACCGATCCTGCGGGTAGTACCCGATTGCCTGGTGGCCATGCTCCAGATCGTAGAGTGGCCAGTTGCTGTCCGAGACGCCGAAGACAACCGCAAAGGTTACGTTGGGATGCACCAAAGCCTGCTCGAAGACCCGCAGGCAGTCGCCATGGCTTAGATGGAGAGGGTGTTCGGGCTGGTCTCGGGACAGATTAAAGCTACCGATGCGGACGCAGACACAACCTATGTCGTGCTCACGAGCGTACGAATAGGCGATCGATTCGCCGAAAACCTTGCTAATCGTGTAGAACCCGACGGGAGTAGGGACAATATCGACCGTGAGAGTGGCACCTCGTGGATACCGACTCAGCACTCCGACACGACTTGCGAATGCCACTCGCTTGACGCCGTTGCGACGACAGGCCTCGAACACATTGTATGTGCCGACGATATTGCTCTGGTGGATAGGCTCCCACTCATCGTCCCCCGGCAAACCGCCGATGTGAGCCACTCCATCCATACCGCGAGTCGCCTCTAGGACCGCATCAAAATCATTCAGGTCGCTGACTATGGTGTCATCGAGTCAGGCATGGGGACGCGGTCGTGCCCCCGTACTTGATGGTGCTTTCTCAGACCGCGAGCCACAGTGCTGCCGACTTGGCCCGCTGCCCCAGTAACGAGAATTTTCATGAGATTTGGACTCCTGATAACCGGTGAACTTTAGAGTATTGAGCCGTTGGTGTACCTGTGGAGCAAATACCGCCATATTATAGTGGATTGGCCTTGGCGGATTTCCGGGGTCGCTTATGAATTAGGTATAAGTCGCAGACGTCGACATACTGAACTCCAACCTTCGGTGAAAGGTCCCACTGGGATTTCGACTCCAGGATATGAACGACCGAAAATAGTCGAAGCTCTGATATTCATCATCACGGCGCACTCTCAACACTGCATCGGCTTGAGACGACCAGGTCAAGCACTGGTTACTAGGATCTATTGCCAAATCAAGCTCTGCCGTGCGGCTATCGGTATCCAGGCCGGTTGGCTGTCACTCACCCAGGCTAAAGTCCTCGCCAATATTGGAGAGAAGGTTATAATTGGAGATATTCTCCATGATTTCATAGTCAAATGCCGTTAGGCAACCGGCGATAATGTTGTTAACCACACGGTTATTTTTGCAAACGCCTATCCGATCCCGATGCTGAGTTTTCCGCATACGCACCCCGGCGGCACTACAATTCTGTATCAGATTGTGATCGATCAGAAGCCGGTCACAGTCCCGTTGGTAAATACCGCTACCCCCCTCCACGTTGTAGATGATATTGTGGTCGATTTGGTTGGGGACATTGGATGCCTCAAAAAAGATCGCCCCGTTAGCCGCGGCGATGTCATGTAGCAAATTTCGGCATACCCGTGAATTTCGATTCGCACAATCGATCCAGATTCCAGGAGCAGCATGACAGTGGTGGATATGATTGCACTGCACCACCGAATCCAGCGTGAGCAGAATTTTGATGCCTGCCGTTTCCAGATAGGACTGCACCTCCTGCCAGCCGCAATCGTGAATGTGATTGTTGGCCACCAGGCTTCGTGGAACCAAGGTCCCCTGAATGCCACCCGTACCGCAATCGGATACATGATTACCCCGGACCAAATGGCCGCCCGTTTTCTTCTCCAACACCTCCTGATCTCCACTTTCCGACCGTTCATCGGTGAATGCGCCAATTTCGATAGCTACGGCATTGATCTGCCGAACCGTGTTATCTTCGATGATCCAGTGGTGTCCCCCCCATGTTGTCACCGCACCATTTCCTGAGCGAATGAATCCATTGCCCGCATGCTCAAAAGTCAATCCCTTGATCCGAATATACCCCAACCCTTTTACCTGTGGATTGAACAGATATTGTCGAGTAGTCGCCTCCATAACAGCCTTATTGGGATTAGTACGGTCGAACGGGTTCAAATGCAGTTTATGGTGAGCAATATCGATCCAGAACGCCCCAGCAACCCGGGGTAACTCATCACAGGAACCCAGCTGAATTAAACGTCGACCGTTCTGAAAAACCATGGCCCGGGGCAATGTATGAGGGATCCGTCCGCGCTCACCGCGTGCCCAGCGCATGAGCTCGAAATCCTCTTCTGTAGTATTGACCACGGCAAAAGGATGATCGCCTTCGAAGAATTCGTCGGGCAGATCCATCATCCAGACACTCACCGATCTGGCCACATCCGAATTCGTCCACCTTGCGCTCAGGACCTGAGAACCACGGATGATTGCCTCCGCGCCCGGTGCAGCCTCAAAACTAATCATTTCATCCGCATCATTGCCACCGCGTCGAGGTTGAACACACTCGCGGTAAATCCCTGACTTGACCAGTATCTTTTCCGCTGGTTCGACGACCTCCGCAGCACGCTGAATCGTGAGAAATGGTTCCTCTTCAGTACCCGAATTTCCATCCGACGCCCCCGGATGTTGCTGGTCGACATAGTACATCCTGCGGTACTCTGTCTCATCTTGCCAGAACGAAAACTCCGTTCCATCCGGAAGTGTGATAGGGACACCGTTTTCATACAAGTGAGTATTCATATTGATCTATCCATTACATTATCTCTAGGCTTTGGTTCAGTCTCAAACCCCTCTAACGTTTTTCTCTATGGGGGTCAGAAACGGTGTCAAAATCAAGATTTTTATAATGCTCCTAAGTTAGATTAAGGTCTCAATCACTGATAGTGACTGGGCGTGAGAGAATTCTCTCCACCTCTAGGCAAAAAGCTATCGTTCCACCAGAGAGAAAATTAGTTTAGCAGACATGCCATATGATGTCAAAAACAACCAAGGGCCATTACTGGGTGCAGATCCAGTATCAACCGAGAGGGAAATGTCTAGGATGTGTAAGCCGAAAAGGTTTAGGAGTCTCAGTTGCCTACACACAGAAGCCTATTTGGAGGAAGCATATATGTGAAAGCTAAGTTGAATGTTTCTGTTATTGCTAGCGGTTAGCCTGTGGGCAGTGGAATATGTGGTGCCGGTAGCGGTAGTGGCTGATAATGAGATCAAGGCTAAGGCCGGGAAACGAAATTCCAAAAATACCAGCTAGATAAATAAGATGCTATAGGCCAGCCAGTGTGGCGGTCAAAGCCTATATATCACCGTGAATATTAGTCCACCTGATCGCTTGTCAACAGACACCAGGTGACACATCTCGAATCAATAAAGCGTTGTGGATTTTCCCAAAGCCTCTTATAGAATACCGTATTTATCGAAGACCGACCGGACAGATGCGCCCTCTAGCAGTTCTTGCCGTATCTGGTTTTCCTGGCTAACCTTCCTGAAAGCTGACTGAATCACCTGTTGTTCCACTTCCTGGGGGATAATGACAACGCCATCGTCATCGCCAAAGACAATATCCCCAGCGTTGACAATCACCCCGCCACAGTCGATGGGTACATCGTAGTCGACCACTTCACCACGGCCTTTCGAATCGGTGGGTAGCCGTCCAGTAGCGAAAACCGGGAAATCCATTTCGATGATGGCTCTCGTGTCACGGGTGAAACCGTCGATCACCGCACCGGTCGCACTTCGGGCCACGGCGGCAGTCGAAAGGAGTTCGCCCCAAAAACTGTAGCGGACCGACCCGTTGGTGGTGCAGACCAACACCTGGTTAGCTGTTAACCGGTCAACAGCTTCAATCTCTTTCTGGTACGGTGACGCTGGAATTTCGTAAACGTCAGAGCAAAGAACGGTCTTGGCTCGACCCGCGACAACCGTTTCCGGTTTCAACGGTCGGATTGTATGTGACATTACCTGATTGCGATAGCCATAGTCGTCGAGAATATCGGCAATCACTGCCGCATAGAATCGTTCTCTCATGGCCTGAAGCAGTTCCGTTTCGCTATTGTAAATATCCTGGTTATTCATAGGCGTAACTCGGAGTTAGATACCTTATATTCCTCACTACTTTTCGATTGGTGTCATAGATAGATGGAAGATTTTGTTCATAACAAGTGCTCGCTTAGGCTTCATCTTGTATGCGTCGCAACATGGATAAAGGAGTAGAGGCGAAAAGCCCAGCATCGACAGGAAGTACGACGCCTGAGATCCAGCGCGCTTCGTCGCTGGCTAAAAAGACCGAAGCCCAGGCAATATCCCAAGCGGTTCCCTCGGTTCCCAACGGTCCCGCCTGCTGCCGTAATTGACGCAGCTCATCGGGCATATCACCCACCATGGAGGCAAAAATGTGGCCTGGTGCAATGCTATTGACCCGGATATTGTCGCGCCCATGATGTACCGCCATATTACGACTCATGCCGATAGCACCAGCTTTAGAAGCCGCATAGGAGATATTTGGCCACCAGTTGGCCCGCATCCCGTCAATCGAAGCGATATTGATAATCGATCCACCTGAAGTACAGGTTTCGATCATTCTGGGAATCACAAACTTGCTGGTCAGGAACATACTCTTCAGATTGACATCCAAGACTCGATCCCACTCGGACTCCTCCGCATCCAATACGGTTCCCGTCGATCCGATGCCAACATTATTAGACAAAATATCGATTGATCCGTACCGTGACACCGCTTCATCTGCCATGGCCTGGCATTGATCACTCTGGGTGACATCAGCCAAAAAAATCGAAGCCGTTCCCCCCTCTTTTTCGATAGTGGCTAAGGTTTTTTCTGCGTTTTGCTGGTTGAGATCAACCAGCAAAACCTTGGCCCCCTGTCGAGCATAAAGGATGGAGGTGGCCTGACCGGTGCCAACGACCTCACCACGTGTACCGGCACCGGTCACGATTGCTACTTTACCTGCCAGCCGCGTACCGTATTCCTGCATAATTTCTCCTTGTTCTATTCGTTGCTATTTTCTATTCATTACTACTACTGATTCTGCGGATTTGACAACTGAACCATCTCCACTGTAGCGGGTATCTCTTCTGCTTTTTAGTGTAGATGATCTGTGTTAGATGACCATTAGTGACATTAACCTGATAGGATCCGTGTTATCAGTTTCGTCCCCACAGGGATCGCCAGGTTAGAGATCACGTTTTTATCATTGGCAATCAGGTTAAACCCGAACCGGTTTAGATGTAACCGCTGGATCAGTAGGAAACTAAACCGTCACAGTATACTGACCAGAAACAAAATCCTGATCTGGGGCTCCAGCGCTGGCATCGTTCCAGCCGTCACACACTCTCAGAATAGGTCGCCCATCCGTATCCTTGCTCATTGTACCAGCTATCTTGGTTGACGACCAGGCTCTCAGACGCACAGGGGGCATTATGCGGTTAAAAGTCAAAGTGTACTTGTTCGTTATCCTGCCACAATTCGTCTGCTGGATTATCTCGCTTTCGCCGATAGAGTGAGTAGGTTTTACCACTGTGAATTCGGCCGTAGCCTTCCATTGGATCATCCGGTACACCCTGATGTTCTTTCATTCTCCACGCCAGGACATAATCGGCTTGGTCCACCAGGTGATTGGTTTTCTCTTTAGTAATTGACCGGGAAGTAGGATAACTCGGCTTCATAGTTGCTTAGAAAAGCTGGAACGTACAAGAAAGGAGAGGTGTATTTAACCGGCCCGATGTAGGGCGAACTTCGATGTTCTGGCCTGTCCCAGACCGAGGATCGAACCGTTAAAATCGAATGGGGTTCAATTTTCTCAATAGTACCAGTCATTTCAGCCGTTTCCCGATCCAGGTAATAGTAGGCGTGTGCGGTCAGACCGAAGTGCCAGAGCGACTCAGTGTTCGCCAAAGTGGAAGTTCTAGATCTGGCTGAACCAGACGTTGAATGCGATTCCAGATCGTTAAAACAAAGGCAACCGAAAATGCCGCTAGCATTAGTTGCCCAATCAAAATATGCTTATCGCTATAATAGACCAGTGATTGCATATCGATAAAATACTGAGCCGGCTTCTCAAACGACCAGCAATCCTGTTCGCGTCCGCCTGTACTGGAAAAATAATAAGAAAATATGATGAAATAGATCGGGAGCATAAGGCCGATCTATTGCACCAACGGAGACCGGCGACGGAGAAATCACCTAAAGGTGCCAGAACCTGAATTCTGACCATAGGTGTCAGCTACCGCTCGATGGAGATAGCTATAGGTTGCAAAACAGGAAATTACTACCACCAATTGCAAAAAAGATTGAAAATGACAGAAAAAAGTGAGGATTAGCAGTAGGTAGTAGGAGGCTGAGTCTGGGTAGTGTTAGATCCATTTTGTGTCGCCACCGGTAGCCAAATGTGAAGAAGAGCGTCGACATACTGAGAGCGAAATTATAAAATTCCATATATGGAGCAGGTAATGAAATAAAAGTATAAATGAAACCAACCAGGCCCAGGCCAAAGCGCATTCTCTCCCAATCTATACCGTACAAAAAGTAGAAAAGAGCCAACGGCAATAAGGTAATACTCAGACTGATGACAGTCTTTTCACAGGCGATTGGTGGTACAATATACATAGACGACGTCATAATGGCGTGAGAGGTCCAGTTGGGAAACAGTAGTAAATTCAAGAGTAGCAAATTCAGTTGATAAACTTCACACAAGCAGTAGTTTTGGTTTGATGTTCATGATACTCTTTCAGAACATAGGCGTTATAGACATGGCTGGAGCCGTCTTGTGTCGGAAAAGTAGGTGAAGATCCAAATGGGTGCCAAGTGTAAAATTAGTAAGGCCGGCACCAGAGTTACTTTCGGGGTCAACCACTCAGGTAGCATAGCGTCTAAGAAAGAGGTATTCGGCTCGGTTGCGAATTGCAATTCTTCTGAATTTCGGGATAAGATCAAATAAATCCTGATCTCTCCTACACCGTCGACGACCAATTCACGCCATCATAAATGAAATGGAAATTCAAGTCAATCAATTAGACCTCTTAAAAGGGATTCAGGCACTTCAATCCAAGGCCGCATCGCGAAAAATGTTGAACAACCTGACCCACTTGAAAATTGAATCCCTCGATGGGCAAACGATTCAGTTGTCGGTAGGAAGAGCTAATTTTCTATGGGATCACTACTTGGTAGCGGCTGAGATCATGAAACCGGGGGTCGTTACAGTCCCACTGGGTCAATTGACTGAGTTTTTGGGTTCTACGAATCAACTCCGCTTTAGTCGTTCTCAGTCCGGCGTAGTCAGTATTACAGACGGACAACAAGTGGTGGAGCTAGAGGCAATTGTAAGTCCATCGTTCTCCCATCACTCATTTCTACATCGGCTTTTCCGTACCTCTCCTGCCGTGTTAATCTCGCTCCTGTTGCACATGGTTTTAGCCGTTTATATCGCCTTCAATCTGCGAAAT
>Ga0208128_1000135_pt1 | contig 29829 bp, 23 predicted proteins | sample ETNtaG_35_FD_185758 | JGI IMG/M metagenome (GOLD analysis project Ga0208128, IMG submission 185758) | Marine microbial and viral communities from oxygen minimum zone, Eastern Pacific Ocean - ETNP201306PF51B (SPAdes) (version 2) | ecosystem: Environmental > Aquatic > Marine > Oceanic ... | reverse complement strand
GGAAGCGATCAGTAACACCCCGGTGATCGAGAACGGTCGCATGAAGATCTCCAAGCTCCCCGGCCTTGGCCTAGACCTTGATCAGGATTATCTGAAAGCGACGAAGGCCGAAGGCGAACCCTGGTGGGGGTAAATTATCAGACGGTTGAAGGTGGTCAGAGTTGCGGATGTTCATCTGCTTGCCTGCATTCAGCCCGTTACCACCCGATGCTCGATGCTTGCTCAACGTAGAATAAGAAACGGAATAATGGAATAAGGAGCGAAATAATGAATAAGCGAGATGCCCTATTAAGTATGCTGAATGATAGTTCGCCGCCGGCCTATATTTCCGCTGGCTTTTTTATCCATTTTGATAAATCCTATCATCACGGTCAGGCGGCTATCGACAAGCATTTAGATTTTTTTCACCATACCGGTATGGATTTTGTCAAGATCCAGTACGAGAATACCTTTCCTCGCCGCCAGGAGATTAAAACGGCAGCAGACTGGGTTAAGATGCCGGTGTACAAAAGGGATTTCTATGAAGACCAGTTGAACATCATCGATGGTCTGATGAAAGCGGTTGGTAGTGAGGCACCGGTGATTGTGACGGTTTATTCTCCTTTTATGTGTGCCGGACATACCACTGGTAACCAGGAGATTAACGAGCAGATCAAAGAAAATCCAGACGCCGTAAAAAAGGGGATGGAGATTATTACTGAGAGTCTGATGATCTTTGCCAAGGCGTGTATTGCCTTGGGGGTAGACGGCTTTTATGCTTCAACTCAAGGAAATGAAAGCCATCGTTTTGAAGATGCTAATCTCTTCAATAGGTGTATCAGACCTTACGATCTGACAATTATGGAAGAGATGGATCACTCCTGCGATTTTAATATTCTCCATATCTGCGATTATCACGGTGATTATAATGATCTGAACCCTTTTCTGGAATATCCTGGCCACGTGGTCAATTGCAGTCAGAAATTGGGTGTGGAAACGCTTAGCCTCAAAGGAATCGCTGATTTTTTCTCCAGGCCCTATATGGGAGGCGTTGACCGCAAGGGTGTCATAGCCTCTGGTACTGACCCAGAGATTGAAGAGATGGTTAAAGGGTTAATAGAGCAAGCGCCAGAGCGCTTTATTCTAGGCGCCGACTGTACATTGCCGGGTGATATCAATTGGGATAATACTAAAAAGGCAATTAATGTGGCGCATGACGAGGGTAGCTAACAGAGTCACCCTCGCTGAAAAGGCGGCCGACCTGATTAAGGGAAGCTCAATTTTACAGATCATTCATTTACATTTTTACAATGGAGGATAGATAACAATGCCACAGAAGATACTTATCTTGAGCTAAAACGATAGACACCACAGACTTGAGACCTTGGGTGATATGATCACGGAATGGCTCACGGATGTTAAAGGCGTACAGACGGAAGCTAGCCATGACCAGGCGATGCTCCATCAGATGAGTGATTTTGACCTCTGCCTTGTCTGTTTCACAGCAAGCCAACTCACTGATCGGGAAGAGCGTGCGCTGGACTCATCTGTCCGAGATGGGAAGCCGGTTTTTGCCATTCACTCCGCCACAGTTGTTAACGAGAAAAATGAGATGTATATTGACATGATCGGGGGCAGATTTGTTAAGCACAGCCCGTACCACGAGTTTCAGGTGCAGATTGAGGACAAGGAACACCCCATTACACAAGGTGTAGTGGATTTCAAGATAACGGATGAACTCTATATTTTGGATAGAGCACCTCAGAATGCCCATCTCCTGGCAGCCGCCGTTTGGGAAGATAAATCACAACCCATGGTCTACACCAGGAAGCACGGCAAAGGAAACGTACTCTATAACGCTCTGGGACACGACGAAGCCGCTTTCAACAATCCTATGTTTCAGAAACTCGTCGTTGGCGGGATTAAATGGTTACTTCAGGCCTGAGACCGCGAGCCGGCGACGGAATCGCCGACCTGAGATTGGAGTTGGACCAAGGAGATCAGTAGGACTTGGTACAACTAAACTGGGTGTTTCGGCTCGACCTTCTTGGGTTTTCCATGGTTGCTCTTATGAGGTGTCTTACGGAGAAAGAAACGGAGATTTAGTGCAAATATTGCGGCTAAGGTGCGGTTACTGGGAGTCAGCCGAATAACATTGCACAAGAAGATTGAAGAATGTAAGACATATCAATTTAGATCACACTACAATTGGTGATAATATGGTGGTATTATGGGGATGATAAAAAGGAGAAACTTATGACGCCTAGAGAACGATTTAACCGGTTATGCACTTTCAAGAAGTTGATAGAATACCCAACGAAGAATTTGGATACTGGGGAGAGACGATAGAACGTTGGCGAGGTGAAGGCATGCCCCAGGAGGCAGACGAGGAACTCTATTTTTGTCTTGACATCCGTCGTGAGTGAAGGCTCATGCCGGTAAACAACTCAGGCGCGATTCCCGGTCTGGGATATCGCATTCTGTCTTTGGAAGATTTGGAGAGGGCAAAACCTCATTATAATCCGCATTCGCCCGAACGCTATCCAGAGAATTGGGACGAAATCGTAGAGGATTACAAAAATCGAGATTATCCGCTTGGATTGAATATGACAGGTTTTTTCGGTCAACCCCGGGGTTGGATGGGTCTTTCAAACGCCTACACGGCATACTATGATAACCCGAAACTCATGCACGCCATAGGTGAGTTATGGGCAGATTTTCTAATCGAATCATCTCGCAAAGCTTTCGAGGAGGTCGACATTGACTTTGTGCAGGTATGGGAAGATATGGGATATAATCATGGCTCGCTGATATCGCCACAGACTTTCCGCGAGTTTATGACGCCATACTATAAGCGGGTTACGGATTTCATCAGGACCAGTGGTGTTGACGTTATCCTCTGCGACAGCGATGGCAACATCAATAATATGGTAGAGCTATTCCTTGAAGCTGGGGTGAATGGATTGTATCCGCTCGGGAAGCATTAAAACCGCCTAAAGCGTTTATCCATAAACCACAATCAAAGGGCCCATCTTTGGAATAACTTACGAAAAAAGTTGGGTCGCAGGGGCGAAGCAAAGGAAAGATGGTATGCCCATCGACCCGATATTCAACTCGTTGAGTTTTCCCTCTCGCATGAATGCGGGTCAGATTTTGGAGACTCAGCTGGGGTGGCAGCAGAGAAATTGGGAGTCCAGGTAGCCACGCCGGTTTTCAATGGAGCTGCAGAAGATGAGATCGGCGATTTGCTTGAGGCTGCTGGGCTACCTCGAAGCGGAAAGACCACTCTATATGATGGTCGTACGGGTAAGCCATTTCACCAGAAAGTGATCGTCGGCTACGCTTATCTGATGAAGCTGAGCAAATTGGTCGATGATATTGGATATTGTCCACTCTCGTAGCACCGGCCCCTATTCACTGGTCGCACAACAACCATTAGGTGGTAAAAAAGCCCAACAAGGCGGTCAACGACTGGGTGAAATGGAGGTCTGGGCGCTAGAGGCCTATGGTGCAGCCTACACCTTGCAAGAGTTGCTGACGATTCAGTCGAATGATGTCAATGGCCGAAGTAAGATGTACGAAACCTTGGTTAAAGGGCAGAACTCGCCACCACCCGGCACGCCGGAGTCGTCCAACGTTTTGGCCAAGGAACTGCAAAGCTTAGGATTGAATATAGAGACGGGAAAACGTAAAACACGGAGCTGGGTCACGCCGTAGTAAACCTCTTTTATCGACTACCGTTTGGCCAATTCTGGCGTTAGGTACTGAACGATAGTATCAATACTGTGATGTATTAGGCCGATGTGGGTGTGGTAATCGTACTCGGTACGACCGGCTGCTGGTTTGGTAGCTACGTTCTTAACCCAAGCAGTATCTGCTAGACTGGCTTCAAAATCTCTGGCCCGCAAGGTTTTTACAACCAAACTAGTTATTGTAAAAACTAGCCGACTTCAACACCATCAAGTTTACCAACATGCAGGTTGATCTCATCACGGGTTTCGATTTTGGTGACACGGCCATCTTCCATTTCAAAAATTCGGTCTGAGACATCCAACATCTTGGTATCGTGAGTTGCAGTGATGATGGTAACACCGTTCTCTTCGTTGAGTCGCTTGACCAGCGCAATAATCTCTAAACCCGTTCTGGTATCCAAGTTCCCTGTCGGTTCGTCTGCCAAGAGAATAGCTGGATCGTTGGCCAGAGCGCGGGCAATTGCTACCCGCTGCTGCTGCCCACCAGACAGCTCCAGCGGTTTGTGATGAAATCGTCCACCTAGACCGACCATATCCAAAAGAGTGACGGCCTTATCCCTACTGTCGTCGGTGGTCATGCCGGCAAAGATCATCGGCAAGGAGACATTCTCAAGTGCGGTCATAACGGGGATCAAGTTAAACGACTGAAAAATATAGCCGATCTTTCGACAGCGTAACCAGGCTAGTTCAGAGGCATCCAACTGTGCGATATCAACCTCGTCGATATAAACCCGTCCTTCCGTCGGCTTGTCCAGACCACCAACCATATTGAAGAGAGTCGATTTTCCAGAGCCAGATGCGCCCATGATCGAGATATATTCGCCTCGCTTGATCTCAAAATTGACACCGCGTAAGGCTTGGACAACATTATCACCCATCTCATAATTTTTGATTACATTTCGAACCCGAACCGTATTTTCTTCCGGTAGTATGCGCCGGAACCGACCTGGTGGTGCCTCTGGTACCGGGATTTTATTGGCTGCTGCTTCCATTTACTTTTCTCCCCCTCTGGAGTGATTTTTCCATGTTCTTAGTGACGGCAAAACCGATAATACCACGTTTGCCAAGTGTTCGAAGATACTCGACCAGTGACATTTCCGCTTCTTTGGCTGTCAGGTTATACTTATCGCTCAATTGTTTAGAGATCCGGCGAAGCGAATTCTGACCATCGCAAAGTTGCCACACATAAGAACCTACGTCGTCTAAAACAATGACCCGTTTACCCGGTAGACTAAACAACTTAGCTAGAACCCGCAACCACATTTTGTGGTCTTGTGGAATTGTCAACGAGACCTCACCTTTCTCATCTACCTCCCACTCTACCAGTTGATTTCGCAACGGCAAAGTTTTCATCAACTCGCTTCTATCCGGGACCTTTGGTTTTTTGAGACCAAACTTGTATAGTAATTGTGTCAGCATGTAGTGGCACCGTTAAAAGCTAGAAGTAACCTTTTCACACTCCACACTTATGAAGAACCTCTGACCTCGCCAGCTAAATGAGGAAGGAAGGATTAGTGCTCAACTGGCCACAGAGCTAGTCAACCCCCGATTGCGTCAAGGGTAGGCTCTTCAGCTGGGTCGATAATGCCGATTTCCTGGTCGGTATCTGAATGACAGTGAATACTGGCTGCTACACGGTTGACAACAGGCACTGCATTTTGCTTAGAAACCGATTGTACCACGAAAATTCGGTTTGAACGCCGACATCGGCGCACGTGAGTAGCTAAAGTCTTCCGCTTACTCAGTTGGTCTAAAGATTGAACCTGTTGAAACGGAATATTATCTGAAAATCGGGTTTCTTGCCCCAGTAGCATAAATTGCTGATCTGTACCGTCGTCAGATGCTTCAATCTGATAGCCGAATCCTCGTAACGATTTCTGGTACTGGGCACGAAACCAATCTTCTAGTTCTCGGTCTTTTAACAATACGTCTGCTAGACCATATCGTTCGACACTCAAGCGGCGTTTTCGATCTAAGAGTGTACCCGGGTCGATAAAGGAGAACAGCAAATAGCCAGACAGCAGTTGTTGCTTTTCTAAACGGTACCCCTGTGGTGCCCAAAAACTCATCTGGTAGGCACTCCAGAGAAAGTCGCTCTCCGGTTCTACTGTTGAAAGATTTCTCAAGGAGAGAAAGAGCGGAACCGAAACGGAGTGGAGACTGTGGCGTGTTTGGGCCATCACCTGAGCGATGGTAATTTGCTGACTTTTCGGACAGTGATAGATAACCCCGTGAGCGAAAATATCGCCTCGCCATTGAAAAAAAATTGGCACATGCAGATGTGGATTTTGTTCTGCTTTCAGCAGATCGACATCTCTTTTTATCCGAAGTTCTCCCGATTTCTTAGAACCTTTTTTGGAGTAACTTTTCCGAACCAACTTGAAGTATTCGTCCAGCACAGCATGAAGATCATTTTTTTTACGTTTGCTTTCCGACCACTTTAGTTCCAACCGCGGCATATTCTCATCATCTAACCGCAAATAACCGGCTTTCTGATCGCCACTAATACCCGCAATTTCCCAGCTATCAGGAATCGAGAGCGTAATCCCAGCCCAACCAAACGTTGTCCATATCATACACGACTATTGTTTTAATAGGTTATCCAGTTCGCTCTCAACCTTGTTTTCTTCCGGGTCAATAGTATCATAGCCAGTCAATTCAACCTCGATAATCCGAGCCGTATTCTGTTCAACTGTCGAGCTATAAGTTTTATCTGTCACTTTTCGGTCGTTACTACGGAAAATCATCACCCGCGCCATATTTGTTAAAATCGGCTGGAATCGCAATAAGATTCGCCCTTTAGCATCGGTTCGCCCGGCAGTAGTGGTCAAATACTCGACCTTTCCATTTTTGACTCTGGCAATCGTTTTCCAACTACCATTGTCCCAAACCTGAAAGTTTGCTTCGTAGATTCCATACTTTGAGACTGGATATTTTTGGCTGTCGAGGGTATAGATAACCATACGATTAACCCGTTTCGGCTCCGGTAATCGAACTTCAACCCAAGCCCCTCCACGTTGTTCTTTACGTGTCATTCGGCTTTCATAGCGCATCATACCAGACCTCATATGTTCACGTTGGAAGGTCATCTCCCAACCTTCGCCTTTATCCCAGTCCTTAGAGGATGTAACTCCATTGATGACAGTCCCCGGTTCACGATCTGGAGTGCTACCTGAGGCCACTGCTGTTGCCCCATTCTTAGCCAACGCATAGTTGACAAATTCACCACTCGGAGCGAGGTTTTGGGTAAATTGCGTAAGTTGCGTTAGACAACCGGTACTGCTAAGGCCAATAACTATCAGTAGTATTAGAAATAGATTTTTCATTTTTATTCGATTAAATCTTTGCCCTGATTACCCAATTGATGGAATTAAGAATTGGGGGTTCGTACCAAGAGACGTTACTCCTCACCATTTGGGGCAGGGGCGAATTCTAGAAAGGTTTCACGATTACAGCTTTGGAGACAAGTGAAATTGCCACGACTGCCATCCCTGTCAAGCCGACGCCGCAAGTAAATCCAGCCGCCAAAACAGGGTTAAACATATACCAGCGCTTCAAACCAAAACGCTTAATCATATAAAATCTACCGATCAAGGCACCAACTAGTCGTGGTAAGATTGAACCGGGATCCGCACCAATCCCGCCGACCAGACCGTAGAACCACATAGTAGGCAGCTTGGCGACCCACAGCAACCCGTAAATCCCCAGTGACGAGGTCAAACCAGCTGACAAGTAATCGCCGCGAATAGCTTGCAACATTTGGCTATTACCATCGCGTAAGGCTGTCTTGTTAATACATTCCCAAGTGGCGTTGATCGGCCACATCATATTGGCATACGGGTATTGGGCAGAGGGGATGGGTGCAATTTGCCAGACAAAATGCATCACTAAAATACCTACCACGATTAAAATCGGCATCATGAGTAAAGTGCCTGCAATATTACTGGTGAAGGTTGTCCCCGTTAGTTCCAGTACGCGCCAATGCTGGGTACCACGACCATAATCTTCATCCGGCAGGTGGACAAACCAAACATCGATCTCTTCATAACGACTTAGAATAAAGGTCATTTCATGGATATAAGGGAGTTCAAATAAGTCTCGACCTAAGACGCCGAAGGTTCGAGCAGTAATGTAAGAGTTTAGGGGGGTATAGAGAAATGCAAAACCGAGCAGAAACATCAATGGGAAGTTTGGTACCATATACTTATGGACTATAAAGACGTAAAGTCCCATACCGGCTAACCACATGCCAATCATCACCCACAGAGGGAAGTCACCTCTACCTGGAGGGGGCTCTAGAGTTCCACGTTGGCCGGAACCTGCTGCCTTTCGGGAACGCATTTTGATCAACATTGGAATTGAAGCTGCCAAGCCAACAATAGCAAAGCTAAAACTTTTTCCCATCCCGTAACTAAGCCAAAAGTCCAGACTATTAGCCAGTTGGGTTGATCGCACATCCATCCCCGCTTTCCATTGAATCAGAATTCCCTGTTTGTACAAGAATGGATTGAGAAAAAATTGACTAAAGGAAGCCGATAGGAATTCTGACATAACGATGGGAAAAGGTAGGACAAAGCCTGTAACGATTTGACTCCAATCTGTATATAGTGCAAAAATACCAGAGGGAGCAAATCCTTCAATAGCTTGGGTAAAGTCAATGAAGGGAATCTTGAGGATCTGGATCGGTTCTGTCATCATCAAGCCGGTTAAGGAGGGAACACCAATATAGAGGAATCCCCAGATCAAACCGGCCATGGAACCGATGGAAAAAACGCGCCATCTCCATGTTTCACCTTTACCGGTTGTTTCAGCCAATGCGGTTGCGCCCTGCGCTTGGATCGGTGCCATGGGATATGGCAGACGCTCTAGATCAGCGGTGAGACGAAAAAGCACATAACCCGCACTAATGTGACGGATGGTTCCCAATAATTTAAAGACGACAAAAATGAAGATTGGTGCTAACCAATCCCTGTGAAGAAGTGTTCGCTCAGCGATTGCAATCGAATCTGGTGGAGGACAAACCCACCAGGGAATTTTATCCGCGATTTCGTAGGAGACGGCTTGAGGAGTTTTCACGAAGTATGAATACCAGATGAAACTTCGGTACTGAACCCCAGAACCAACAGCTGCACCGGTCAACCCGAGCAACATATAGAGTTCCTGACGACTGGCAGTGGTAAAAGACCTGCGAGCTAACTCAGTGAATAGAATAACGGCTACCCACGGGGCAGCTCCGGCACCAGATGTACCTGAGACATAGGTCAGGTACAGAGAACCCGGCATCATCAACAGGCCGACAAACAGAGCTCCCAAAAAGACTTTGAGCGTCAAACCTGACTCGAAAGCCCGGATACCGCCGTCAATATCGTATCGCTTAGCCCACGCTTGCCACTCTTCTGCTTGGCTTACCCGTTTTCTTGCCAAATTCTTCCTCCATTAATGAATAGTGAATGGCAGATTCCACGATCTTGGTCGAGGAATCCGACTAAATTATCAATCCTTAAACTCAATTTAGACGTTTACTCATCTTCTTCTTGGTAGAACTCTTCAGAGATATGCGCCAAGACAATCCCGAAAATAATAATCGCGGCGGAGATCATTTGGACTCGCCACAACCCCTTAAAGACCAGAACTGAGACAATCCAGAACAAAACACCAATAATAACAATAAGACTTGCGGCTCTTTCCATTAGGCTATCTTACACCTCTGTCATCAATCACTATAAATCTAGCTGGCAGTAACGGGTGAGACTGTTGATAAAGTTGGGGACGTAGCTTCGACCTGGTTATCGACACTGTTTCCACCTCGTTCTTGTCGGCCACGTTCGTGGAATTCACCTCGAACCTCGGCACTAAAGGTTCGCCAAATTAGTAGCTGCTTTCGAATTAAGTTCAAGTAACGGCGATTAACCCGTTTCCAAGAAGCGATCTCGCCGCTCTCTCGATGTACATCCAGTGTGATACTGTATAGGTCTTCTTCTTCGCCACCAACCGGCGACGTAATCAACTTAATTGACTGACTAACCCCTAAATCATAGGGGGCCAGCCAAACCATCATACTACAACTGTATTCTTCTTCACCGTCAGGGCCTTCCTCCTCTAAGAGGTTGTGTTGGAATGTAACTTGGTCGGTATAAAAGTCGCTGGCAGATTCGTCGGCGTGTGCATCAAAATAGTCTCGCATGAAGATATTTAAACCCAATGCTTCTTCAGCCAGAACAGTAAAAGGCAAGTTGAAGTGCCAGAGATCGCCATCCGGCTCAGGCAACTTCCACTTTCGCTCAATATCGGGTACTGCCATCCGTCCAGCTTTAATAGCAGGATAAAGTGTACTGGCAATCACAACAAACATGACAACAATAGTGGCAATAACAGTTGACATCGACGAATAGTTCAGTGTTAACCCACCCATTAGACCAAACTTAACCAGTACTGTTGCTACTCCTTGGCCAAATAGGTAGCCTATCACTGCTCCAAGAACGGCATAGACACAAGCCTCGGCCAGGAACAGGAAAGCAATATGGACTGGAGCCAGACCAACTGAACTATAGATGCTAATTTCACGCACCCGCTCGTAGACCGCACCAAGCATAGTATTCAAAACGATTAAGGAGGCGATCAAAATTGGGATAAACAGGTTAGTCATACCAGAGAAAGATGTCATACCAATTGAACTGTATAGGTAGGCATCGTCACCGCGTCCAACAAATAGATCTAATGCGACCCGATTCATCAGCGGCACCATGATTAAATCTAGCTTTTCGATGGGGTTGAGCATGTCTGGATCACTTTCATTTCGCTCCATGTTGACTGCTACGGACTGGAGTTTTCCACCCATATTCATAATCACATCATAGGGTAGCATCGCAATACTATCAGGTGTGAGGTGGATGTACTTTTGCAGTTCACCCTCCAGAGTTTCATCCCCTTGTCCCCCTCGCGACCGCTGTTGGTTCATCAATTGATAATCGACCGGCGTTAACTCTTCACCGTCGTTATCCTTCAAGTCTTTAAAGGTTAGCCCTAACACGCCAGTAACAGTGTATTTAGCCCCACCGACCAAAACTGTTGCCTTACCCATGTCAACTTCAGTAATACCGAGGAGATCTGCCATTCCTTTTGGGAGTACGCAGGCATTAGGCCATTCCGTTGGCCATTCAGCATCCTTGTCAGGTCGGAACCACTCGCCATAGATCAAATGGCTGTCGATGCCGGTCACGGCAGGTTCTTCGTAACTCATTCCGATCAACATATTGGCCTGATAGGTTTTTGGCTTGTTACCGGCATTGAGCGGTGGTACCGGGTCTTTTTCATTTGGAACTCGTGTTAACTGAACAAAAGATTGGTCACCTGTACCGGATGATTGATACCAAGCCCGTGGGGCAACAATGTTACGAACCGTGATCTTAGTTTCGGTTCTATCACCCGGCTCAGCCTCTCCCGGCCGCGCTATCCCCTGATCAATCACACTACCCAATTTCGCATCATCGATTGTAGCTCCTACTCCAGAGAAATTTTCTAGTTGATCAATCTGGCTCTTTAGCGTATCAATACGCCTTTGTTGATCTTGACTTCCAGATTTATCCTTAGATCGAACTCGGTCGGATATATTTTGCAACCGTTTAATTTCTTGCCTCTTCTTGTTAACCAGATCAGAGATGTTAATCTCCTTACGTCGCAGATCATTGGAGATTGAGGTATAAACAGGTTCTTCTAAAGCTCTCCAGTACTGGTCTCGAATCAGCATCCCGTTATATTTTGGTGTTACAGTCGCCAGTGTAGTTCGGTTAGGACGAACAAAGGTTCGAACTGAGGTGAAAGAGATGACGGTAAAGGTGAGGATCACCAGCGTAGCAGAGGTCAAGATAGTACGCCCACTTCGTTTTCGCATATTAGAGATACCGAGACTAAAAGCGGCCGCCGAAGCTGACAGTCGGCCCACATCCGCTTTGTAGACTTTTGAGGTTTCTTGCTTAATCTTCTCTAATTGTTCTTCAAACTTACGGATAATAATAGCAATCACAATAATCGACAGAGCTAGAACGACAAAGGCAATCAAAATGATGACTGGTGTGGTTGTAATTTGGAAAGCCGGGTGGACCAACGCAAGGAAGAAGAAAACCAAAACAAAGATGCCGAATGTAGCTACCAACTGTTTGTGGACACTGGGAAAGCCAAAGACTAATCGCTCTAAAAAGTAAGAAAACGGCAATAGAAGCGCTAGATAGAACATCACGCCATTGACCACATCATTGCCTGTTTTCTTGACATCCGGGTAAGCTAGTGATTCATAGCCCCAGGCAGAACGAGCCAATTGCATCGCTGAGTCGGCGATGCCCTTTTTAAGGGCGATTTCAGCCTGATCCAGGTGTTCGTTGGCATAACGATGCAGCTGGTCTAAACGCTCACTGCTAATTCCAAATCGCTTGTATAAGCGAGAGCGATTTTCGTCGAGCCACCACATGTCTCGCACAACCACGTAAGGTGTAACCCGAATCGATCCATTCTCGCGAACTACAAACCCTTCACCCGTGTAGAGGGTTGGATTCTTAGTACCGCTCTGTCCGGCCTTAATCAACAACAACCGCTTCCCGATTTGTCCATATGCCATTCCCAATTTCAACCGACTATTGGGTTCAGAGTAAACAAGCGCAATCGGCTCTGTAGCCGAAACTCCTTCTTGTTGCCACGGTTTAGAAACTCCGTACTTTTCAGGAGCGCTATCAGTGGCAGCATCGTAGACGTCCAGATTCCGAAGTGTGCGGAGGTAACGTTGATCGACTAAATCGTAGATTGTGGTTGAAACACACTGAAACACAACGATTGTTGCACCACGCCGTCGCCGATCAATGCGGATCTTATTAGGCAATAGTTTAGCCCCATAATTACCCTGGTCGGGGGCGTAAATAATATCCCCAGATTCACTGTCTAGAACGTAGGCTTCAATCTCTTGTTGGCCACCGAGCCGTGTTGTGGCTCGACCTTCCATGGCCAAGCCGGTAACTTCGTAGATTCCTCTATTATCACCCATCACAAACAGATCACCTCGAACTCCCATCAGCGACTTGTGCTTACGGCGAATGGTCAAAATTGGGTGAGGGACAGGCTTGCTGGGAACTGAACTCTCTCTGGCATCGAACTCCACGACATCACCAATCAGGCTACAATAAAAGTTATCTACGCGAGCTGCCGTCGGCATCGACGGATCTCTCAGTGCCTGTACTAGAATTGAGGCTAACACCTTGGCCTGCTGGTGGAGATTACCATCTTTTCTAAGATCCATTCGATCGATAGTATCGAGTGGAGTATCGGTCAAAACACGTCGGTCGTCAACCGTAGCAAAGGCGATTCCTGTTTTTCCGGTTAGGGTAGCGACTTCACTGTCAAAGGCAATCTTACCTGGAATATGGGTTCGCCATGTTTTTCCACCGCTGGCAGAAATAGCATTGACAAAATTACTACCTCCACCCAGACCTGCCATATCAATCAAAGCTTTAATATCGTCAATCTCGTCCGTTGTTAATTGAGCAGGATCTTCTCCTCGCAACGCCAGTTGAGCCTTCAGTTTATTCATCTGACGAATCTTATTCTTTCGCGTCTTGCGAGCGGATCGAATATCGTTACGAACGAACCGTTCGACCTCTTTACGGATGTAGTCCATGTCTTTGAGCATATCTTCGGACGGCTCACCACGGTCTCTCATCTGTTCAAACTGCATCTTCATTAGACGAGAAACCCCACTTAGACTAGCCAGCGTATTATAGTGTTTGGTAATTAGCGACTCTAGCGTTTTACCTTCCAACTCTTGCTTAGGTTTAATATCAGCGGCTACTGTCCATTGGCTGGTCACAATTCCTCGTCGGATTTGATCATCGGTGAACTGCCATAATTTTTCGATGCGTTCGCCAAAGTCGGCTTGATTGGCATACTCGGTCAGCTTGTTTCCTATAGAAGCGAACTCACGCCGTAAGACGTGCTCCGGCTGTTGATCATAAAACCAACCTTTATTAAAGACGCCAAACTTATCACTCTGACTGGACAGGTCCACCGATACGAAAAGAGAGGTATAGTACCGGTTGAATTTATCTTGCAATGATATCGCTTGCTCAATAGTTTTCAACTTACGATTGTATTCTGATTTACTGATGCGATAGAGTCGCTCGACCCGCTGTTGAATGTTACGAAATCTCGCGTTTCTGAGCGTCAGCATGTTGTTGCGGAGCAGATCTCTAGTTTTTTCCGGTAAGCTGGTGTTCAAGCTGTCCAGTTGTCGATTTTGCTCCAACCGCTGTTTGGCATCGCCTGTTCCGATGTTTAAGCTTTTCAGTTGCTGGAGTAGGCTTTCTAATTCAATAATATCGCTTTTGGCACGCTCTCTAACATAAGCCAACAATCTTTTTTCTGTTAAATGAGCACTAATCTGTTGGCGAGCATCGAGTACTGCTTGTACGTCTTCATTCGTCAAGTAGTGACGAAGAACCAGCTCTTCTTCTTTCAAATACGGGCGATCCAGTTTGTCGTGTGTCACCCGGAGATCATCGATGCGCTGTTTTTCGACCCTTGAATTCCGCATTCCGACTTCAAGAATTGCCTGCTTATCCTTGGTCAAATCTTCAATAGCAACCTCAATTGAAGCCGCGGAGTTTCCTTTCTCTATTTCGCTTTCTTTCTCACTCAGTTTTCGCTCAATGTCGATTTTGAGGTTACCCAAGCGCTTTCGACTTTCTATCGTCAGATATGAATCCACAATTGGAGCTACAGGCAATGCCAACGGGTTTTTCCGCAATTTATTGATCGCCTCTTTAAAGGCCTCTACATCGTTTTGTCCCGATTGGCCAATTTCCCCTGTCAATTTCTGAAGTATCTGCTTCTCTTGACGCACATACTGTTCAAAAGACTGAGTTCCTAGATGGATTGTCTTTCGAGCCCTTCTCATCTTCTGCAGATTTCTAAAACTTAGATGTCGATCTAATAACTTCTCTTGGCCATATTGCAGGGTGAACTTACGCGGATCTTTAAGCTCCCAATCCTGCAAATAATCACCTAGAGCTTTGATGTGGTCAGGGTTACCGGTAAAGTTCGAGGGAATGGGGAGTGTGAACTCACCTTGACTATCTTCTTTCGGCTGAAGGTACGAACTTACGGGAGTTTGATCGTATCGACTCTCAATTCGACCACTTTCCAAGTCAGCTTCCAGTTGGTCTAGAACCCAAAGGTCAAGGTGTGCCATTGGAAGTGCAACATTGGCAACCAATTCTTCTTGAGCCAAACGACACTCCTTAATGGCGGTTGTTTGGAGTTGATCAAGGCGAGATATAATATCATGGAGAAATTGTACTGTCTGTTGAGAATCTTTCTTAAATTTCGCCACATTGGCGATCAACAAGGATTCTTCCTCTTTGGTAAAATCTTGTTTTTCCCGCTTTTTGGTAGTTTGGATCTTTTTCTTTTGCTTCTCTTTGTAATCTCGTTGCGATTTTCTCAGCCCGACAATTTTATTTTGTGTTTCCGATAGCCCTTCTAATGTGACCAACAAGGAATCCAAATCGTTATCAATTTGACGGACATGAGAGTAGAAATCGGAGGGTAAATTAACCAGTACATTACGATCGATGGAGAGAACGATTTTTCGACCTAATTCCTCTAATTCATAGAGGTCCTTGTCCAATCCTCGGCGAAGTCCATGCATTGTCGGGGTACCGGCCGAATCTGCAATTTCCCCCACTACGTCTTGGCCAATTCCGTCCATAAAGGCACGCATCCCGGATAGTCCCTGGAAGTGAGCGTCAGTGGCGACAAATAGAACCGATCTTCCCGGACGGAATTCCTCTGTCCCAAGGATCCTGGCCAATTCAAGTAAAGTCGCAATACCACTGGTCGGTTCAGCGCCTGGTGCTATCGAGGGGACCACCGACATCGAATCGTAGTAGGCGGAGATAACGACCATCTCATCTTTGAGTTGCGGATCAGCACCTGGCAAAAAGCCGCGAACATTCTGACCGGTTTGGTTTTCCCACTTTATTTTACCGCTTAGTCGAGCTTCTAAGTTTTGTCCTTGCCGGTTGGTATCATCAATTTCTTGTTTTAATTTCTCACCATCAGCCCGACTAATCCAGAAGCGGGGAATATTAGCCGGAACAGTCAGAAACTTGTTTTCAGCTTCACCTCGCATGGTAATTTCCGGCTCAATAAAAATAACCGCTTTGGCACCAAGCATAGCCCCATTAATCCACCTGGTACCAGAATTAAAATCGGCTAAAACGATACTCCCACGAGGAATAAAAATATGGGATTCATCGGCGGGAACAAACTCATCGTCCTCATCTATCAAGCCATCGTCATCATTGTCAATGCCGTCGGTTTCATATCCCGACACTTCATCGATTAGACCATTACCATTATTATCAATGCCATCGGTTGCCCATTCACTAATCTCAGACAGAAGTGGAATCTCGCCATACTCGTCGATCTCACCATTGACGTTATTATCAATTGCATCTTCGTTTTTCTGCAGATGTTGATTTAGAACATCGTCGGTAATACTGGCGACGCCAATCCGGAAACGGCGAGCAACCTGTGCGATTGTATCTGTCGCTTCAACTTTATACCAAAACCCACCCACATCTTTGCCGTTAAACTGTTTCAGGTCACAGGAGCCAGCGTAAATAATTGGAGCCGTCAGCCCACCCGTCGGAATAAAAATTTCACCTCCCTCTACTATTGTGGGGTTGTTTCCCTTCGTCCCTTGTAGATGGGGATTACTATCAATAATCGATTGTAGATCCACCTGGTAAGATTCGGCGACTGCAGCTAGTGTATCCCCGGACATAACACGGTGTTTAATACCGTTACTCAGTAGAGAGGTTCGAACCAAATTGGGCCAGAGGGGAGAGAGTTTGAAAATGGTATCAGTACCAACTATTTCCAGTTGGCTATTATTATGATCTATCGGAACCGTGGTCAGGAAGTCACGACTTTCTACCTCTTCCAAACCTATTTCGACAAATCGGTCAAAAACGTATTTACTGGCACTGGCAGCTTGCGGATAGCCGGTCACCCTGGTGGAGAGACTGGAGAGGCGCGCAATATCCTTGCGGATATTTCCAATATTGACCTCTTCGCGGATCTTAACTGCGACCTCAGATAAACTTAAAGATAAATCGTCTTGTGCTAAGATGTTGAGACCAAACATTGCGATTAAGCATAAAAATACAAGTACCCACCCTCTGGTCGGCGACTGCCAATTACTCCAATTACTGCTAACCATATAAGATTTACCTTAAGCTTTGACTAATAGTCGGTGTCCAATGTTCATATGCGAAAAGTGGGGAGAAGAGTATGTCGTTGTCACGATTTCAATGTCAGAATAGAACGCAAGCAAGTTCGCATGATTTCGTTATGCCAACCCCCAATCTTATTCGCTTTCACATTGAAAGATAGCAAAACAACTTGATTCTATCACAGTATCTAAATCTCTGTCAAGTCCTGAGGAGTGCTCTATCCTTTTTCCATATGAAGCCGGACTCAGTGGTAACCTGTCTGGATCTTCTCACTAATGCCGTTGTTGTGTAGAAACGGTCTGCATGAACAGTTATTCTTTCGCTCATCTTACGCTGTGATCAAGTATACCGTTCACCGATTCACGACAGCGGGTACTGGAACACAGGTATTGGAACGACAGTCGCTAGATTGATAAATCATCGACATCACAGAAAATTTAGAGTAGAATGGTGGTGAAGGCCTTTCCCGCGTGGCAGACATACTAGTATTGGTTCGGGCGAAAACTGACATAATCGGTCACAAAAAAGCACTTGATCCCTTGAATTCACGTATTACAATTACCTTGTAAAAAGAGCGGACGCCAATGCGAAGCTAAATCTGTAAGCGGTATTAATTATTGTAAAAGCGGCTATTGTTTGGCAGAAGGCTAGTAAGACTACAACATTTTAAGGCTATCAACTCCACCCCGATGTCGAAGTTACCGCCGTCTGGGTGTCCGAGTGGAGAAAAAAGGATTTACACTATTCATTCGTTGCACTTTGGCTACCATTCGACCAGCAGAAGATAATCGCCCCATTTAACTTCAGAAAATCAACCCTCTTTACACCGTTTATTGAGGAGGTTCATATATGCAAATTGGGACCTATAACGTGCTCGGATTGAGGGGATATCCCCCCGAAGAATCTTCGGCTGAAATTGGCAACCCCGGTGATGAATCTAATGCTGCCCATTTCATGCAGGTGTTCGCGGAACTCAACTGCGATATACTCGCCCTACAGGAAGGCGTCGCTATTCGCACAATACAGCGTATCGCCCATCAAATGGATTGTTATTTGGCCACCTTTCCATCGCCCATCAACTGGCCGGGCCACATCCTATCGCGATATCCCATCCTGGAATCACGCATCTTCAGCCATACAAACCCCACACAGGCGACGCCCCCCTTTAGCCGCACATCGGGAGCCGCCTTATTATCTGTTGAGGCCGATACCGCGCTTTGGGTCTTTGATGTTCACCTGCACCCTAGCAATGTAGATCTCCGCCTACAGGAAGCAGATATGTTGAAACAATGCGTTGAACAACTCCAGAACATCACTGCAAATATGATTGTATTGGGAGACTTCAACAGCCAAGTCGATGAACAGGTACATCAACATTTGGGAAAGATGGACTTTGTCAATGCGATGGAAACCGTGGGCGGTGGGATTCAAGCTACAATGGACACGGTGGGCATCCGCACGCATTACATCGATCACATCTATGTTAGCCCTTCGCTGGCATCACATTTACAGAGTGCGAGAGTAATCAGAAATCCCGGGTTTCGTCACGACGGTCCACAAGAAAAAGGCGTTTGGGTACACTCTGATCACCTGCCGGTTGTTGCCCAACTCAACTGGCCGTAGCATGGAACATTAATCGTCTGTGCGACCTTATTGATCAAGAATGTATAGGCCGGTCATACTTCGAAGGGTATTAAACCGATTACGAACGGAGATCGCCTTTGAATTCGAGAAAACTAATTTTCTGTGCATTACTATGAATCACATAACCAGGAGATAACTATGATTTATCGAACATTTGGCAAAACCGGTTGGGATGTGTCAGCGGTTGGATTGGGAACGTGGAATTTGGGTAACCAGTGGGGACCGGTTAGCGATCAGGCAGCCGCCGATATTTTGCTGGCAGCGATTGATAATGGTATGAATTTATTGGATGCAGCCGAATCCTACGGTATTCCAAATGGGACAAGTGAGCTACGCATCGGCAAGACAATCACACCCTCAAGACGCGATCAGTTAATTATCGTTAGTAAGGTGGGAAATTGGGGGAAGCGTACCGGCGCGGGGGTGCCTAAGACGGGTGTGGACTCCATCCGGTTGTGTGGCCATGCCTGCCTGGGGCGAATGAAGACCGATCGCATCGATGTGCTGCTATGCCACGAGGGCAATATCGAAGACCCCACGGTGTATGTGGAGGGATTTGAGGCTCTGCGTGAAGAAGGCTTTGTGCGGGAATACGGTATCTCGACAAATAGTCTGGATGTGTTGAGAACTTTCTATCAGATGTCCGATGGTGCCTGCGCAGTGGTGGAGGTAGATTATTCGTTGATTAACCGTGAACCGGAGGATGAATTTCTCGATTATTGCCGTCAGAAAAATCTGGGGATTCTGGTACGAGGACCGCTGGCCAAAGGGGTTTTATCCGGTAAATACGGCAGTGATAGTGTATTTACCGATACGGTGCGTGAGGATTGGAATGAGGGAAAGTCTGACCGGGCAGATTATGAACAAATGCTGGATCGGTTGGAGGTAATCAAAGGCATCGTTGGGGATGAATCGAAGTTAGTAGAGACATCGCTTCGATATGTGATTTCACATCAGTCCAATCCTGTTGTTATCCCGGGAGCGACAAAAGTTGCGCAGGTGGCAAACAATGCCGAGGCGGGTACAGAGTTGCTTGATAATACACTGTACCATCGGCTGAATGCGATGGATTGAGCAATCGAAATTGAGAAGTTGGCTATTGGAAAAACTGGCTAAATAGAACTAAATAGGAAGAAGTTATATTGCTAAATGGATAAGGTAGCATTTATCGATGACTCATCAGATAACGTTGAAGGAATACACTGCTTGAAGATCAAGGCGAAATCCAATTTAGCCTTGATCTTCAAGCACTATTGAATGCGTTTTCCAAACAGAGCTGTTTAGTAGGCAATGATCTACACCCTTGCCATAGCTAATTATCGATCTTTAAGAGAAGTTGTTCTCTCGCTTGCTCAGTTGACGGTCATTACAGGAGCTAACGGTAGCGGCAAATCGAATCTGTATCGCGCACTCAGGCTCTTGAGTGACACCGCCATAGGCAGTGCGATTCCCTCGTTAGCACGCGAGGGGGAATTAACTCCGCCGTGTGGGCTGGACCGGAGTCTTTTGCCAGGGATGTTAAAAAGGGGCGTCTGCCTGTTCAAGGTGGTCCTCGCCAAAAACCGGTAAACATCAAGCTGGGTTTTACTTCTGATAAGTTCAGTTATTCAGTGGAATTTGGGCTGCCTACACCACCCCAGATCGCTTTTGCTCACGATCCCGAAATTAAGCGTGAAACCATTTGGCACGGGGAGAAATGGCGACCGGCTTCAGCCTTGGTAGACAGACACGGAGCTTTAGTCCGCGTACGCGATGACAATAGCGCCTGGCAAACGATGTCGGAAAAATTGGCTCCTATGACAGTATGCTTACTCAGTTGGCCGATCCTACCTTAGCACCTGAAGTATTCGTACTTAGAGACACTATCTGTTCCTGGCGTTTTTATGACCGTTTTCGCACGGACGAATTGGCCCCGGCGCGACAGACCCAGATCGGCACACGCACACCGGTATTGGATCACGACGGGCGTGACCTGGCGGCGGCACTCCAGACTATTATCGAGATTGGTGATGTGGGAACTTTAGCCTCGGCCATTGAGGATGCTTTCCCGGGCGCCGAAATGTGGATTAAATTCGATCAGGGGCAATTCCAAGTCGCCTTCAAACAGTACGGTTTGTTAAGGCCTCTATCATCAGCGGAACTCTCCGATGGCACTTTACGCTATCTTTTGTGGGTGGCGGCGCTGCTAACACCTCGACCACCCGCGCTGATGGTACTAAACGAACCTGAGACAAGCCTGCGCTAGCCAGATTAATTCAGAAAGTTAGCCAAAAGCCAAAGTTCACAGGTGTGGGTTGTCACCCATGCAACCGCCTTATCCCAACAATTGGCCGAAATCGATCATAGTCAGTTGGTCTGTCTGGAGAAAGTGTTAGGTGAAACACAAGTTCAAGGTCAAGACCCTTTGGATAAGCTAGCTTGGAACTGGCCGACCCGATAGGAACAAACGTTATGATTATTGAATGGAATGCACATATTTTTAGTCCTGACCTGCAGCGTTACCCCTTTCACCCTCAAGCTGCCTACCGACCAGATCTCTCGGGGCATCCCTCGGATTCTTTGCAGGTTTATCTGGATCGGATGGCACAGGAAGAGATTGATCGAGCCGTCTTGGTACATCCAGAGCCCTATGGGGACGACCACCGATTGATTCTCGACTGCCTGGAGAGAGAGAAGGGAAAATTCTGCGGGACCTGCCTGTTTTATCCTCGAGATATTGAGGCGCCTTCAAAGTTGGCCACCCTGGTGAAACAACAACCACGGATTGTCGCCTTGCGTTTTCACGCACATCGAGGAAAGGTGATGTACTTGGACAGTTTTGCTGATTCAGGTGTTCGTAACCTATGGGAGAAAGCATTAGAACTCAAGCTAATCATTGAGTTGCATATCGGTCCCGACTACGCCCTACAGATCCTGGAAATGCTTGAGATATACCCTGAATCGATTGTCTTGATTGACCATTTAGCTGAGCCTCACATGGGCAATGTGCTAGAATATGCACACATATTGGACTTGGCCAATTTTGATCAGGCTTATATGAAACTTTCCGGATTAAACCATTTTGCTCAAGATGCCCCCCTGTACCTGAGCGCTCGATCCTTTACGGCCAGAATAATTGAGGCCTTTGGGCCGGATCGAATGATATGGGGCAGTGGTCACCATCAGATTGTCGATGCGCACATGGATGGATTTTCGGCTACCGACATCTCAAAAGTCAAAGGTGGAAATTTAGCTCATCTTTTGGATTTCGCCTGAAATGCAGGTGAATTGCGACCCATCACATAGATTGTAGTGGAATCAGGAGCTACAATCACCTTCTTTCAGGAGGATTACTTACTTATGACCATTAAAGCCGTTCGCAGTTACCTCTATGATATCCCACCTCAGGTAAGGCGGACAGACGCCATCCAGGCTTTTGAATCGATGGAATTCCCTCTGGTTGAGGTTGAAGATGAAGATGGCCGGATCGGAATCGGCTTCTCTTATACCATCGGAAAAGGCGGCGAAGCCATCAAGCAGATCATCGACCAATACCTGATCCCCATCATCTTGGATGCTGATGCGAATAATATCGATCGGATTTGGCAGCAGATGTGGATGGATACCCATTGGGTAGGACGGGGCGGCATTGTGGGATTGGGCATCGCGGCTATCGATATTGCCCTCTGGGATCTACAAGCAAAACGCGCGGACTTGCCACTCTACCAATTGTTGGGAGGGGCTAAGTCCAGGGTTCCGGTTTATAACACTGATGGTGGTTGGTTGCACCTGACTGAGAATGAATTGGTCCGTCAATCGGTTGAATTCATTGAGCAGGGATTCAAGGGAGTCAAAATTAAAGTTGGCCGGGACAACCTATATGAAGACGTGTCGCGACTGCGCTCAGTTCGCTCTGCTATTGGCCAAGCACCATTCCTGATGATCGATGCCAACATGAAATGGAACACCCGTGAAGCTATTCAACTGGCGACCCGGATCGAGGAACTGGGCATCTTCTGGTTCGAAGAACCGATTGAGGCAGACGATGTCGATAGTCATGTCGAATTAAAATCAAAAACGACCATCCCGATTGCGGTTGGCGAAACACTCTACAACAAGTTTGTTTTTCAGGAGTACATTTCTCAAGGGGCGGTTGATATCCTCCAAGCGGATGCCGTTAGATGTGGTGGTATAACAGAATGGATTAAGATTGCCCATATGGCCGAATGCTTTGGGCTTTCCATTTCCCCACACTTTTTGATGGATCTGCACGTCCACTTGGCAGCAGCCGTTCCACACTCTCTATTTGTAGAATATATTCCCTCTTTGGACCTGGTATTGTCTGATACCCTTACGCTCAAAGACGGGCATTTTTCACCACCTGACAGACCGGGACACGGTATTGCTTTTGATCAAGAGAAACTCAATCAATACCTTCTGGCCTAGACTATGTTTTAACTTGGTCTGAATTGATATAACAGCAAAGGAGATAAGAATGAAAGTAATAGATGTTGAACGGATTGTGGTCGATGTTCCATTCACGCCACGCCAGCAGGAGATTACTACTCAGAGTGTCTCCACTGTCTACAATTGGTCGATTCTAGAGTTGTGTCGGGTAACGACCGATACCGGCCATGTCGGATGGGGTGAAACTGTCATTCACTATACCTATGGCCGGGTGACCGACGAAAGCGTCGACCGGGTGATCGGCACCTCTCCGGCTGAGTTGATGAACGACGATTCGCTGGGGGCAGGTTTGCAGATGGCCCTGTTCGATGTAGTGGGTAAAATTCTGAATGTGCCGGTCTACGAGCTATTCGGAAGCAAGGTTCGCGAAGATGTTCCGATCTCCTGGTGGTCGATCGATGCATCACCGGAAAATTGGGCGGCAGAAGCTAGATCGGCGGTGGGAAACGGATATACCAGTTTTAAAAATAAACCGCGCCCATGGTGGGACATTGTCCATCAGGTTAAAACCATTGCTGAGGTGGTCCCCGCAGACTTTAAGCTAGACCTTGATCCAAATGGTTCCCTTCGAGATGCCGAAACAGCAATTCCTGTTTTGTCCAAGCTATCGGAGTGTGACAATGTGGCCATGTTTGAATCGCCGATCCCACAAGACGACATCCACGGTAATCAGCAGATTCGCCAGGCCATCGATCGGCCGATTGCCATGCACTTCGGTTCTCCCGATTACCTGACCGGTATCAAAAATGAAGTTTGTGACGGCTATGTCATTGGTGGTGGGAAATCCGCTGTTATCCGGCAGGGATTGCTCAGCGCCGAGGCCAAAAAACCTTTCTGGTTGCAACTAGTGGGCAACGGTCTAACCACAACCTGGGCGGCCCATCTTGGTACAGTCCTTACCCACGCCACCTGGCCGGCAATTACTTGCGTCAACCTCTACAGCCATCACCTGTTAAAACAACCGATTGTAGTGGCCAACGGCTCGCACACAGTACCGAATGCCCCGGGATTAGGGGTTAAAGTGGACGAAGAGGCCATAGACAGATACCGTCTCCCGTCGAAAACCTTACAGGAATTTCAGCGAAAAGGTGAACTCTATATTCATTCTCGACCCGAAATTATTCATACGGTTGTCTATCCGGACGGAAAACGCTTACATATGGCCGGACAAGGCCTGGGCTACTTTAACGAAGGGCACGGCCCGGCTCAAGCTGAAGGTACTCGTTTAGAAGTCCGGTTCAACGATGGCTCCCAAGAGTGGCAAGGCCTATATCGGCGTATACAGGAGAATCCTGTCTTCGACTGAAGCTAACGCAAGCCATACTCTATCCAGATAGTTTTCCGGCTTCGGAACGATTGACGAATTCACTGGCGCCTGTAGCCAACCAGGCCCCTATACCTGTTAAGAAGAATCGAACACCTGCTTCAGCATACCTGGTTACGTTTTCGTTGTTAGCCAGTGTACCGGCAATGCGTCCGGCTTCTTGAATCCGAGCCAGCGCATTGTCGATCGTTCTCTGAACGTCCGAATGTTGCAGATTCCCAATATATCCCATCGAAGTCGCCAGATCGGAGGGCGCGACAAAAAACACGTCAATATGGTCGACTGTCAGGATCTGATCCAGGTTGTTGACGGCAACAATGTCCTCGATCAGGACGATTAAAAGCGTTTCGTTGTTGGCAACCTCGAAGTAATCGGGTATACCGTATCCCTGTCGACTGGTGAACATACCTCGACTACCGATGGGCGCGAATTTACCGCCAGCGACCAAGTTTTCAGCTTCCTCCTTGGTATTAACGTGTGGAACGACAATGCCTTGTGCCCCCCGATCCAGGGTGTGATAAATCAACCCCTGATCGTTACGGTTGATCCGAACCACTGAGGTCATACCCCAGATATCACATGCCCGCGTCAGATTCCCTAACTCGGCTGTATCGACCGGTCCGTGTTCACCCTCCAACCATATACCATCAAAACCGACAGGTCCAAAGGCATCGATGTCGTCAGGGTGAGTGAAACCGCTGACGACGTAGGCACTTTCACCTGCGGCCAATTTCTGTTTTACTCGATTGGGTCTAATCTGCATCTGGTAATACCTCTTTAGTGATGACGATGAAGCCGGATGCACTCATCAGGCTTTATCTTAAAACATTTTGCCTTTTAATTTATTGAGAACTTTCATTGGGGGGTTGAAATACCGCTTACTATTCAACGACAGTGCTTCCAATCCTGCGATAACCGTTTGAGCAGATATGGTTCTGAATAAATATAGTATTAACATAACACTCCCACGAATGGATTCGAGGGATGAAACATTTGAGGGTTTATTCAAACCCTCCGGTTCACGTTAAGTAGATTTATTTCTTCTTTCCTTTCGCCCTTCTATGATCTGGGTCCAGGGCTCAACGCTACAACGGCTAGCCCAGGCCTGATATAACCCCGACAGTTCGGCTACCACATCAGGGTACTGGTTGGAAAGGTCATTCAATTCAGTTCGATCAGCTTCGATATCGTAGAGTTCCCACTCTTTCGGATACTTGGTTACCAGTTTCCATTTTCCTTGCCGAACGGCACAATTGCCTTCATGTTCCCAATAGAGAGCCTCTTTCCCATTACCTTGACCTTGATTGGAAAAAATCGGGACCAAACTATTGCCTTCTAAGGATAAAATCTGATTGCCATCGTGTTCGATTGGGTATTCAGCGGATACCACTTCCAGGCAGGTGGCCATAATATCAGGTAGTTGGCTTGGTTGATGGCGGATTTCCCCTTTGGCTTTGACACCATCAGGCCAGTGTACGATTAATGGGGTGCTGATGCCACCTTCATGCACCCAATGTTTGTACTCACGGAAGGGGGTATTGGACAGATTGGCCCACGGTACACCGTAGCTTTGATAGGTCGTTTCTGGTCCGGGCATAATATTGGGATCATTGCCGTGATAAACAGGTTGGCCATCGCTGGTCAAAGAGGTGGCAATATCGGTATTTGCCTCTAGCAGCCGAGCTTTCCCCAGTGCGGGAGGTCCGCCCAACTCTTCGGCGCAACCGCCATTATCAGCCAGGAACATAATCAAGGTATTATCCAGTTGTCCGGTCTCTTCCAGCGCCTTGATGATTCGTCCGATCCCCTGATCCATTCGATCAATTTGTGCCGCATAGACCTCCATTCGTCGCCGATTCCACTCCTTAAACTCGGCCTCCTCCCACGGAGGTTGTGATTGATCACGGTCACTGAGTAGCCAACTGGGATCAATCAGCCCCATCTGTTGCATTCGCTGTAGCCGTTGTTCACGCAGTATGTCCCAACCACGGTCAAACCGCCCGGTATATTTGTCGATATCCTCTTGGTGAGCGTGAAGCGGCCAGTGTGGTGCGGTGTAGGCCACGTAGGTAAAGAAGGATGTATCGGGCTTGGTTTGGTGGTGTTGCTGGATATAATCGACAGTTTGGTCGCTAATGGCATCCGTCAAGAAGTAGCCTTCAGGTAGATCTTCTAAATCCAACTGTTCGTTGTTGCGGGTTAGGGTGCGGGGTTTCCAAAAGTTAGCGGCTCCAGTAATGATGCCATAGAACTCATCGAAACCTCGTTGAAGCGGCCAACTGTGCTTTGGCCCATCCGGCCCAATATGGCGACTGATATGCCATTTGCCACTCATATAAGTGCTGTAGCCCGCCGACCTGACGACGTCGGCAATAGTGACACATTCTTGGTTCAGATCCCCTCGATAGCCCTCCAAACCGTCGTCGGACATCATGTGCCCAACCCCAGTCTGATGCGGATGAAGGCCGGTCAAGAGCGATGCCCTCGACGGACAACAGCGAGCGGTATTGTAAAACTGGGTGAATCGCAAGCCGCCGGAGGCTAATTGATCCAGATTCGGACTGTGAATTTCCCCACCGTAGCAACCGAGGTCGGAGAACCCCATGTCGTCGTTCAAAATCAGTACGATATTGGGTTGTTTATTTTGACTCATGTGATTCCTTTTAGCTGTTTCTTTGACTCTGGAGTTACTGTTTTTCAAATAAATAGTTTAAGAGTACATCCACTTCATCGTAATCTTCGACAATGATATCGGCCCCGGCCCGAATCAGTCGCTCACGCTTATTGGCGTTCATTTGATAACGGTTATTTTCTTTGGAGGCCACCCCAACGGCGATGGCAGATACACTCTTAGCATTTTCGATTTCCACATAGCCATCACCAATGATTAGCAACTGGTTGCCGGGCAGGTTAAAATCGCTTAGGATCTTCTGAATGACCATCGCTTTGGAGAATTTAGCGTACTCACGCAAAGCGCCGAAAATCCCGCCGTCAAAGTAGTCTGCTACGCCCAGCAATTCGGCCTCATGTCGGACAAATTCAATGTCAGTTCCGCTCGCTAAGTAAAGGTGGATATCACGTTGTCGCAATTTTTGCAGCAGATCCAGCGACCCTGGAACTCGAAGTGACTCGCCTTCCAGGACCCCGTCAGCTAATTCAGCAATTCGTTGTTCAACATCCGGCAGCAACCGGCGGTTGTACAAATCTTTATAGTCCAGTGGATCCGCTTCAGTTCCACCCCGTTTTTTGACCTCTTCTGCCAACTGCATCATCTGGTAGATCGTCTGCTTGCCTGTCAACCGATCCACAAACTCGACTACGATCTCTTCTAGTTGTTCATCATTCTCTGTGGTTGGTGTCTCGGCTAGAACCTCGACCATCATCGGCACCATCACGTTTTGCCAACCATCCCGAATCAGAGAAATGGTTCCGTCGAAATCCAAGACCGCATGACGAATATTGTGGCCAACAACTGGATGAAGTATCTCAATTGATGTTCCTGTTAAATTAGTGTTTTCTGTTAAGCTGGTATTTGACATGATATGATTCTATCAATCTACCTTGATTTTGTCAAAGTTTCACAGTTTGCCCTGGCCGGGTGATCCCTACCGAAAAACCTGTTGGAAAGCTATCGGCTTTGAATTGGTTGAAACTTTTCACGGCATACTATTTCACGACATATAAATGTCGCCCATCCTAGGTGAAAAACTCAACCGTTATAATAACAACACCAGCGAACACCTAACAAGCCACTATAAACCGTGGCAAGATTTGCGACTACTTTCTGAATTTTGTCGGGTTTTGGTATTATCGGATGTATTTCGGCAAACACCCGATACAACTGATTTTGGTCGTTATTTTGACTTGCTGAACACCAAAGTGTATGTGAAATCGAACGAGAATAAATGACGATCAGGCCTGCAGATTCTTAAGTTTGAAGCCGGATTGAATCGATTATGAGTAGAAGCCATTTCAAAACGGCCTCAATGTAATAAGGATGTAAGCAAGGTGAAAGAAAGCTTGGTTGATCTGAATTTCTCTTTCCCAACCAACAACGAGTCGTCGCCAGTTTGGCGCCATGCCAAAGTCGGCTCAGCCTTCCATCGACGCCTGTAAGGCCGCAATTTGCCACTATCTTCATATTTCGGTAGTGCTAAATCATAGGATTTCCTGTCCAAATTATATTCTCCGATCAACCACTTCATGACTTCAAAATGATGTTCCCATTTCTTGGAAACAGAACCTGTCTTTCTGACAAATCTGCCTCATCTTGGTCGAATAATGTTGTTACCGCCTTCAATCTAACTGGTTACACTGGTCCCTTTTTGGCCAATCCTATGTTTCTCCTTTGGCCAACACTCCTAACAATGCCAAGGCCCAGTGCTAGATCGACAAATGCTGTCTTTAAATGCTATTTCTAGCACAAAGTAGTTGGCTGATACTGGGTCTCTTTGGCCTAAATGCCGACCAACTAATTGCTGAGTTCTTCTACCGATTGCAAACCCAAGCCAGGCTGTGTTAGCTTTGGAATCAACCAAAGACCATCTTTCATCCAACGCTAAAATATCTTCTGGCCCAGGATCTATTAAGACTTGATCTGTAGAAAGATCCACCAATTGTTTTTTTAATCCAGTTGATAACTGTTTGCGGAGCAAGGCCATATATTCTTGGCCAGCCGGTCAAAGAAGCTGTTTCTGGGTCGATTTTTAGAATCGGTTCTGTTTTCTCTTCAGTGTCAGGTGAAGAGTCTAGAAGCCTGTCAGCTGTACAATCTAAGCCATAAATCATCTGCTTTCCAGAAGCGATAGTCCCATTTTGGCCTCTATTTTGGCTCTGACAAGGAGGACAAATTTGATGTTCTATAATCATAAAAGAAACAAATTTTAGACTTTATAAAATAGTGCTATCAGCTAATATTTGGACACTACCAATATTTCTTGGTCTGCTTGTTTTTACGCTACCGACAGATCAATTCAATGCCGCCTTTCAACCGCCTTTGGCCAAGCAGATCGCTGTCGTACCCTTTATCCGCTATGATGCGGACAGGATTTTGCCGCGACCGACCAGCACCTTTTCTGGGCATTGCAATCTTCTCAATCGTGGGTTGCTGCCGTTTTATTTCACTCGCCGAGGCCGAATCAAGGTCAGGACCGATAGGGATTCCCTGGCCATCGACCACCACCATCCCCCCTTGCCGCCTTGCTCTTTCTAAGGCCTTGTTGCTCCAATTCGGACAGGAATTTAGGCTATATTTGGAGCCAAACACCTGGCTTTTCCCATGGCTGTAATCTTGGCTGGCAAGTGCTAGCTGATGGATATCGATCAGCTAAGTGGTTCCATCCGGCCCCAGTTGGCCAGAGCCGGATAATGCCGTCAAACACTTGCCTGTTGCCTCTGGGCTTGG
>Ga0208128_1000133_pt1 | contig 29967 bp, 20 predicted proteins | sample ETNtaG_35_FD_185758 | JGI IMG/M metagenome (GOLD analysis project Ga0208128, IMG submission 185758) | Marine microbial and viral communities from oxygen minimum zone, Eastern Pacific Ocean - ETNP201306PF51B (SPAdes) (version 2) | ecosystem: Environmental > Aquatic > Marine > Oceanic ... | reverse complement strand
CTTTCAAACCAAATACAGATTGATAACAACGACTATCTGGAAGTGAGTCACTGTCAGACGATCGATCTGGTATCTGGCCAAAAGGAGATCGACTGTTATACTTAATGGGTGATGGGATAGCGACAGCAGACTGAGTGATAGCATTTCTATCATTAGCATCTGTGTAGTCTGCCGACTGGCGTTGGTCCATCAACAAATAGCGAGTGGCGGATTGATGCGCCAGTTTGGTCGAGGTCATTGAACGGATTAGACAGACCTTGTCCATCTGTTGTGCCAGTTTGGGTAAATGTTCGCAGATCTCGATCCCAGGCACATTGGTTTTGATGGATTTAAATAGGCTACCGATTGCTGTTGGTGCCTCTGGTTTCATATCCCAGAGATCCAAGTGACTGGGACCACCATTGAGCCAAATGATCAATAACGAATCAGCTGTTGCGGAGGAGGATATGGCAGGCCTAAACGAATCTGGCAAGCCAATACTGAGACCACCAAGTAGGCTAGATTTGATAAAATTGCGACGGTCAAATGTGTGTTGCGCTTTCATATCGATCCAATTATACCGTACAGCCCTGGCATCGAGGTCGCTTTATTTAGTAGCGCCGACCAGGCAGGCAGTTATCCTCTTGCTTATGAGTTATTATGAGGTGGTTTTACGATTAAATTGGAGACACCGGCGTGCTGCCGGACATTTTGACGGAAATATACAGAATGGTCAATGTACCTTGTCGGAAACAATCCCGTAGATTCACATAATAGGTACAACTTACAAGATAGGAGGGGGGATAATTTTTGCTGTTTGTGATTATCCCTTTCATCCTGTTTCATGAGTAATTTTCTGTTATAATCTCGATATTGATAAAATAGATCATACCTGTAATGGTATTATTTTACCCACCTAGTTTTGACATTAAGATCATTCTCCTGGCAATAAGTCATCCAGATACAACACTTAATGGAACAATATAATGAGATTATCTAGAAAGAGGTTCGGAACCGTAGCCGGTCCGCATCCTCGAACTGTTCAGGCTGGAATTAGTATACTCAAAGAGGGCGGTAACGCCGTTGACGCGGCCATCGCCGCCGCCTTTACTGAAGGTGTGGTTGAGCCTAGCCACAATGGAATCGCCGGTTACGGCGGCTGTATGGTGATCTACTCAACTGAGCGTCAGAAAGTGGTGGCCATCGATTATAATACGGTTGCCCCGATGGCGGCCTCAGATCAAATGTTTCCAATCCCAAAAGCGGATGGTCCTGCTGGTTACCGCGTACCAGGACGTATCAATGTTCATGGTCCACTCTCCGTTGGTGTACCGGGTGTGGTCGCCGGACTATGTTTAGCACTTCAGGAGTTCGGACGGTTAACATTACCTCAGGTTCTGCGACCTGCGATTCAATCGGCCCGGTACGGGTTTGTGCCCAATCGGGCTAACCTGAACGGGATTACATCTAATTCCGAGCGATGGAAACAGGATTTCCCTGAAACTGCCCGCCTATACCTGAAGAACGGTGCGCCTCCTAAACGAAATCAAAGATTGACTAATCCTGAACTTGCCCGTATTTTGGAAACGGTTGCGACCGAAGGTGCATCGGCCTTCTATAGGGGAGAGATTGCGCAAAAAATCGTCAATCATATTCAGCAGACCGGCGGATGTTTGACCACTGAAGATTTTCATCAGTACCAGGCCAGGATTGTAGCACCCTACCAGGTCCAATACCGTGATCATCGGCTCTTCACTCCACCTCTGGGTGCAGGTGGGCTAACCACACTACAAATGCTAAAACTAATTGAAGGCTATGATATCGCACAAATGCCTACGGCTCGACGACTACACCTGTTGGCCGAAGCGATGAAAATCTGTTGGACGGAACGGCTCGAACGGTTTGGAGACCCACGCTTTACGGAACTTGATCCTTCAGCCGAACTCGGTGATCCACTGGTCTCTGAACTCAAGTCCTGCCTGGAGGATGGACTCAAATCTCCGCAACCGGGGAAAATCGTGGCCTACGAGCCGATCAGTTGTACCAGCCATATTTCGACGGCGGACCTGGACGGCAACTTAGTGTCGCTAACGCAGACGCACGGAGGTGGTTTTGGCTCTATGGTCTCAGTGCCCGGAACTGGCCTGCTGCTAGGTCATGGCGTTGGGCGTTTCGACCCGCGTCCGGGGTTGGCCAATTCGATTGCCCCCGGCAAGTCACCGTTGCATAATATGTCACCGATGATTGCACTCAAGGGCGATCGCCCCTTTGCCACCTACGGGATTCCCGGTGGACGAACGATTCCCAACAATCAACTCAGCCTGACCATTAACCTGATAGATCTCAACATGACAATTCAACAGGCACTGGATACGCCTCGTCTACATAGCGAAGGGGCAGAACCGATTCAGATGGAAGACGTGGGCGAATCGACACAGGCAGAACTACAGAGACTAGGACACACCATCGAACACAGCTCCGGGATCGGAGGACCAGGACACGGTATTGTAGTTACTGATGAGCCGGCGATACAGTCCGGTGGCACCGATCCACGGGGCCAGGGTAGAGTTATGTCATCATAATTCAGCCTGCTCACGACTTACAGTTAATCTCTTCAACAAATAGAGCTGGAACTTATCCTTATGGAGATCTAAATATGACGGATAAATTAAAACTGATGGCTAACCTGAACTCATTTGCAGGTAAATATGCCATTATCACCGGCAGCACCCAAGGGCTTGGCGAAGCTACAGCGCAGCTATTCGCTGAGCGTGGTGCATCGGGAATTCTCGTTACCGGACGCAATCTGGAACGGGGTAGAGCCGTAGTGTCCAAGCTAACGTCAAGTGGGTGCCGAGCTCATTTTGTTTCCGCCGACTTAGCCAACCTCGACGCCTGTCAACAGATTGTCGCCATGGCAGACCAGGCTTTCGGTCAGGTCGATGTGCTGGTCAATGCGGCGGCTATCACAGACCGAGGCAGCATCTGGGATACCTCGCCTGAATTATGGGATCACATTATGGCTGTCAATCTCCGTGCTCCATTCTTTTTAATGCAAGGCGTACTTGAAATCATGAAGCGCGAAGAAGTTGAAGGATCGATTGTAAATATTACCAGCATCTCCGCTTATGGAGGTGACGCTCACCTGACTCCTTATGCCGCTTCCAAGAGCGCATTGGTGACGTTGACCAAGAATATTGCCTATTCGGTGATGTGCCACCGAATCCGTGTGAATGCACTCAATCTTGGTTGGATGAATACGCCGAGTGAGGATTTGATCCAGCGGAAATACCATAGCGAGGGTAAGGATTGGCTATTGGAGGCAGAGGCTGAACAACCTTTCGGCCGACTGATTCAGCCAGAGGAAGCCGCTAGAGCAATTGCGTACCTGGCATCTGGGGAATCAGGTTTAATGACAGGAAGTGTGGTCGATTTTGATCAGTCGGTCATTGGAGCCGGGGCAACACCAAAACCGCCAGCAAGCAAATCTCTAACTTGATTGAGGATTTGCAGCAAACTGACTGATAGCATAGTGAGAGATGGTTAGTGCCAAACAATGTATGTGGGCTTTTGCCAAACCAGGCCCAGCAAACTCCAGAAGCAACCGAGCGTATAGTCTCCCAGAATCAAGCCCAGGAAGAAAGGCACGGCTCTACGATACTGGCGAATCCCACCGACCTTTAGAATGATGCTCTTAATGGCCCAACTAAGGAAGATGGGAAACCAGAGGCCACCCATGCCAGTACCGCTAATCAGCACATATCCACCAGGATGAAGGGGCCACCACAAGAAGCGGACTTTCATCACCATCAAGAAAATGGTAAAGAGAAAACTGGCTCCTATCATGCTCGCCTCAACCGGTTTTGGTTCAGTGGGATGAATAATCCACGACTGTAGGCGGTTGAATGTCTCCCAACCCATATAGATGAGCCAACCCCTGGCCTTGCTGGCTGCCCCCATTTCATACAACATGTGTAAGTAGATCCAAAAGGTGATTAGAATTCCGAAAACAATAGCTAAGATCATACCGACCAGCAGTTGTCGATAGGCGATGTTGGCGCGTTCTGCCAACCGAAAAGCCTCCAGTTCGCTCGGCATAGGATGAGCACGAAAACAGCGAACGAATGGGTAAAGAAAGGTTAATCCGGTCAGGTTGGCGACACCGAGTCGTCGTGTTCCGAATAGGATGGTCAATGTGCGGCCTGGATCTACAAAAATGAGTTGATGCAGAGGAGGACCGATTTCGGCACGGATACGGGTGATACCGATCACCATCGGGAAGTAGAACAGGAAAAAAAGGCCCGCCACCCAGAGCGACATTCCCATCTGTTGGCAAAACAGGATCAGAAAAACCATGCCAACAGAAAAAATCCCCGTTGCTAATCGATAAGACATCGGCTCGCGAGCGTCGTCTAGAATGGGTTGACGAGCGAACAAACCCTGCAAGATCCGGAGATAGTAACGTCGTCCCATCCAGAGAGCGATGAAACCGAAGGCGATCCAAGCCCCCGTCTGCTGTTCTAAGTGATAGATATTTCGGCCACCAAGAGCTACAATGGCAACCTGTTGTAATCGCGCAAACCACCAGAAAAACCAACAAGAAAAAGAGAGATCGAGTGGGGTAAAGAACATCAACCCGATGGTGAACGGGTAGAAAGCGGCATGGATAGTTCCGATAGCATTCCAGGGTCGGGTGGTAAATCTAGCCAGCGTGGCGCCTTTAATCGGTAAAGACGGCACTTCGGGATATAGATAGTTCAGGCCGTTGATCAGCTCAGCCATACCGGCTACCGCAAAGCCAAACCACATCCAGCGATTTTTGAGGAAACCAACCGAATCCTGTGTCAGGGCAAGTGGTAATTGAACAATTGGATAGTCGAGCTTTTCGTTTTCGGTCCACTGTTTACGCAATAAAACGGTTGTTGCCAGTAGCACTAACCAAAGCGCAATCACAAAACTCGACCAGGCTAGCACAGGTGCGGTCCAGGTTTGAAGTAGGTCCTGGCGATAGAGCGTCGCATCGCCCTGGTATAAACCGAGTAAAATCTGTCGATCTTTGATGGCTAACCAGGGTGGAATATAGTCGCCAAACAGTCTAACCCATTCGTTTTCAACAGAGGCGAACATAAAGGCGTGGGCTAGAACCGGCATTAGATAACCCATCATCGTATGCCCACTGATGGTCGTCAGCATAACGATCATCACATAAATGGTCTGGAGATCGGCTTGAGAGAACGAGATCCGCGGACTGATACGTTGGAGAAACAGGTTGAGTAAAACTAATACAAATAGTGTAAAAACGGCATTGAAAAAGAGGGAAGCGATGGTCAATTGAGTGGAGTGCCAGACCTCTGTCCCCATCATTGTCCAGAAACTATTGAAAGCTACCAGCAACAGTCCAAAAAGCAGAACGTGCAGTTTAACGGTGGTGGCTTTGGTAGACATGGTGAATCTATATTTTGATTTTAATTTTGAGCCTAATGGATCTGTACAGGATCAACTAGAAAGCACTGAATTGTAACATAAGTTGAAATTAAGGCTTGCAACTCGGAACACTTACGTGTTAATGTTTCAATCACAGGTGTTAGCCTGAAGGCTCGGGCTGGCAATTTAGAGGGGTAATATCATGTTGATTGCTGAACTGATTAAGCGGAGAAGATTGGAACTAGAAATGACACAAACACAACTGGCGGCTAATGCCAGTTTGACACCGGCTGCTATCTCCCAGTTTGAATCTGGAACACGCAAGCCGTCATTCAACACACTTTCCAGCCTGGCCGACGCGCTAAAGGTAACCACGGACTATCTGTTGGGTAAACGGAAGCAGAACTACGATGATTTATTGGCTGATCCTCAGGTGGGTCTCATGTTTAGGGGACTAATGGGCCTCCCAGAAAAAGACAAAGAAATAATGCTGGAGTTTTATCAGTTTCTGAAAAGCAAGAACGATAAAGAGACCTAAATGGATCCAGAATAGATCCAAGTATTACGTCCCTGGCTAATTCATCATCTCGAAAGAAAGATAGATCTGATACTTTGCCCCGATTGAGCTATCCCGCTCGGCTTGCCCGGAAGTTATTGCGTCGCTTGAAGGTCCAAAATCTTCCCATCCGTCCGCGAGAAATCGCGGCTAAGCTGGAGATAGAGATTTGGGAAAGACAGATGTCGAGCCAATACGATGGTTGCCTGATATGGGTAGGCACCACCTGTGGGATTTTGCTCAATAGTACCATTCGATCTGAACCTCGCAAAAACTTTACCATCGCCCACGAACTTGGTCACTACCTGTTCGACTCACCTCCGATCTCGGTCGTCACTAAAGACAATCTGCTAAAAGTAGATTCGCATTTACTGGAATCCCATCAGAAGGTTGAGCAACGCGCCAACCGGTTCGCAGTCGAATTGCTGATGCCAACCCCTATCTTTCAGACAGATGTCAACATCAGCACCAGGATAGGGTTAGCCGCTATCGATAGACTGGCTGACAAGTATTCGACCTCTTTTACCAGTACCGCCATCCGATATGCCCGTCTCAATCAGCAGGCGTGCGCGGTCGTATGACCCAAAATCAGCAGATCCAGCACTTTGCCTACTCTGACCCGTTCCGCCAGGACAAGAGCTGTTTTTTGAAACAGGGCCGACACATTGAGATCAATTTGAGTGACAGTAACAGCTCAACTGAGATGCAAACTGTTCCACTTTCCCTCTGGTGTGAAACGGGATCAGAACGAAAAATTCAGGAACAATCTCGGCCGCTGTCCGGCAACCGTATTCTGACTCTGCTGTGGTTGCCAGACGGTTCACAATCTTAATCCCCCTTATACTCCATACTTTATGCACTGTACTCTGTACCCTACCCACCAACAGGTACACTACCGGGGTCAATATCTGGCGTTCGGAGTCGAATAGGAGACAATTTTTCATCGACGACCTCCCAGGGAAAATCGTACTTCGGCGGATTAACAAATCTATCGGTCTCAATCTCAAGCGTGATACCACAACGGGGTTGGAGATCAATTTGTAACCACTTAGAATCGACCGATACGGTTCGATCCCCTGTTGTGAACTGCCTGAACTGATGCTCGCCGAATGCCCCGGCCAAACTGACGACCGAACGCGCTTGCATCGGATTGAGATTGACCAGCTGGAGTCGAAACCGACCCGGCGAAACCCGGTCGACTAAAGCCGAGACATCTTCTGGTAACCCGGCCTGTTTTTTGACCGGATCAAAATGGCGAACTCGACAGTTCAGGACACCGCCGTGATAGACAGCGGTGGGACCGCCAGTTGTTAGTTGCAACAATCCCTTGGGAAAGACCGGGTTGCGTGCTTGCCAGTGATGTACGTCCCAACTAGCCGGGTCGGTGTCGTCGTTGTCTATCATCTCTAGCTTCTGACAAACGTGGTCGATATTAGCCGCTAAAAGCCGGTCTGGGAAGTCAGGAAAGTCGCCTGTAACATAGCGAAACCAGGCTCCGTTATCATCTCGACCATTGAGGCTGCTATCCCAGCCTTCAGGGTTGGCCTGACGTTTAATTCTCTCCAAATCTGATTCTGACTCCGAGGTGTTCCACAACTGAATTGGGAGATTGGGGTTCATGGTACCGTAACTGCTCCAACCACTATCTAAATGCTTGAACGGGATCAACCAGTTCCCATTTTCGGCTCTACCTAAAGACCAGAGGAGGTCTTGTTGGGATCGAGCCAGGTCTAAATAGCGATCGTCGCCAGTCAACATGATGGCATTGCATCCGGCGATCAGCGTCGATTCCAGCAGATTGGTAGCCCCATGCGGCCATCGCCAGCCGTAGTAACCGCCCCACCACTTGCCATCCATATTCTCGCCAATTTTCCCGCTTAAACCAACGTTGTCCGGCATGATACCGCCGTTCTGGTCGGTTCGCTGCTGCCAGGCTTCGAGGTACTCCAAGATCCACTGTTTGTATTTGGGCGCGTTATCGTAGGCGTAGGCGTGTAGAATCAGACTGGTCGCGGTCAGGTTAAGGGGAACATCGCCTTTCGCCATCCGCTGATTGAGCAGGTCTAAGACCGTGGTAAAGGTATCGTCATCGTTCCAGTCGGCCCTCTCCGTCTCAACGCCGGGGATGTCTTCGTAGGGAGCCGGGTAGTGGGCTAGGACATCTCGATGGGTCGACCAATCCTCCCGTGACATCTCCAGGCGTGGCCCTCGACTGCCGTTCAGCGGCGAGCGGATCAGCTTCAGTTCTGGATCGTAATTCTGAGCTTCCGCATCCTCCCCAATATAGAATCCAGCGAAACGGGTCGCCCGTTGCCGATCTTTGAAGATATAGGGATCACACAACCCCAGGTAGTAGAGGTAACTATAGCTTTCACCATGGTGCATCCAATCATAGTAGGCGTCGAACTCTCGGTAGACTTGACCATATTCGGTGAATTGCCAGGTGATCGCATCCCATAATTTTCGAGATAGTTGATGAATTTGATTGCTGCCGCCGACCAGATGAAAAAGAGGAAAAGTCCAGAAACTTTCATAGGCGTCGTCAGAGCCGTCCATACCCGGCCAGTTGTCTTTCCAGATCAGCGTACCATCAGATCTGGTATATCGATCGACAAAGGCGATGCCAACCTGATTCATCATGCCGATCAAGCGTCTCTGCTGAACGGCCCAATTGGCAGGGCTAACATACTGGGTAGCTTCGATTGTCGGAATTTGGGGCATAAGTAGAGGTCCTATCTTAAAAGTTTAGAAGAAGCTTAGAAAAGGCATCTACCACCTTTTCCAACTCAGGGTATCGCTTTTGAATACATTAAATCTTTAAAGCGGTTGACCATAATCCTCGAGTGTCAACTAACTGCTTTTTTGTAATAGAAACAGGGGAAATCTTCTTAAATGGATCATGATCGGCTAATTAAACGATTATATCGGCATGTCTTAATGCAAATTCAAGTTCAGCCCAAACAGAGATTTTACTGTTAAAGCATTCTGGCATTCGATTGATATTCGGCTCGACCAAATATTGTTGCCGAATCTCCATTTATTTGTAATCTCTCGTACTTCTTTTCAGCTGTTTAACACATAGAAATCGAGGATCTGATGGCCAAATATTCTCTTCAATCTTTCTGCACATGAGTTCTGGGTTGCTTTTCCTGGCTTACATCAAATTCAGTTTGACCGGCCTCTCTTCTGCCCAAGCAGCTAATTTTACTGATATTAATTCCATTATCCACCCGTAACTTTTCAGGGCAACCAGGCCAAGAGGTAATCTGATCTAGAACCTTCATCACCCTAGTCGATGGTCGACTGGTATCGATTTCAATCTTTAATACTGCTCTGTTAAAATCATCTATGACGTTAAAGGTCCTAAATCGTTGCCCGTTGATCAATGTCTCACTCATAAAATCAATTGACCCGCAGCCGTTTGCTTGTGCTGGTATTGCAAATGGCTCTGGATTCCTTGATGGCAGACGTTTCTTTCCTTTTTTACAAAAATTGAGTTTTTACCAACAATACACACGATGTCCTCTTTTATGATTCCATTTGTGTCCATGACGTCTAATTATCTGAAATAGCTTATCAAACCCATAACGGGGGTATTTGTCAACCGGCTCCAAAAGCACCTCGATGACCGCATCATCTTTTTTAGTCTCTGGTTTATATCTGTTAACGGTTCTGCTCCGATGAAGTATTTGACAGGCCAAACGAATACTTAAATGATATTTTTCCCTTGCATCGTCAATCAAAGTACGCTTCTCAGACTTCGAGCTCTTTTAACCTTTTTAAAGGCGATGCATCTATACCTATATCTTTGGGTGACCGTCCAGCTTCCCCTTCTTTGAGTATTTTAATGATTTGGTGTTCTGAAATCTCTACTTTTCAATGGTACTATTTTTGGGAGGGTTACAGCCGAGACACCGCTGACCACTTTCCATTTGTTGTTCCAGCAGCGAAGCATATTGTCCCCCTCCTTGTAAGGCACCAGACCGAAAAGTAGTTCTGCTGTCCACCAAGGTCAATAAACTGAATCCATATGATGACACTGGCTTTGTTTCTCATCGGCCCTTTACCGAGTGGAATAGTAACTGTATTGCCTTTTTTTAAATTCGAGAGCGTGGCCGAACTTGCCCTTAACCCACTTGGCCCCCTTAATCTCACCGTCATACTTGTTAGGTGAAGCATCTTTGGCGACGTCGCTATTACCTTCATCCGACAGCCAGATACCGATGTTGGATTCCAAACTCAGTTAGCCTTCTACTCGACCCTCTAGTAGTAAGATCGAGATCGATAGTATAAACATCCAGGCACATCTCCCGGATCTAAAAATAATAGGATTTAAAAAAACATGAGATTCCTCCCGTTTCAACTGTTAGTCATTGATACAACATGTCAACAATAACACTCCATTCTATTTTGAATTATGATTCAAGGTATATGTTTGCTGATTTCGTTACAGCTAATCCTAGCTAGGGGAATTCGGCTCCTTCCGGTAAGTAGTACTCAATACTTTCGGCACCTAGGATCTGACTGTGCGTCTGTCGCAGTTGCTCCAGGGCTTGACGCAGGTTACTGGAATACCGGGCATCATCCTGTATGATATAGTGCCAATCGAAGGTAGTTAGAACCTCGACTAGGGAGATGCGTGACAACGGTTTGGCTGGGATGATCAGATCCTCTTTGGTCTCATAGAGGATGCCTGACGATTTGAGCCTATCCACTACCTGGTCTACCAGGTCGGGCGAAAAGCCTGCTTTCAGCAGATCCGATTTTGAACAGGCCGTTTCAGCTTCAGCGAATCGCGAGGCAATGGTCAGGAAGATCTGGACGGCCAGCATCGGATTAACCAGTAGGTCTTCGCTGGTACGACCGAAGTGGGTGTTAAAATCGCGAAATCCACCCGCTTGGTATTTCTGCACAATATTAGTGATCTCAGCCCCCAAAATCACAATTAACCAGACTAGATAGACCCAAATAGCTAAGATGACAATACTGGATAAAACCCCATAAATCTGAGTATGACGGTCATCGAACCCAAGACCCAAGTAGTGGCTGAAGATAAAGCGTGCGGTCTGGAAAAGGGTGCCGGCGGTCAAGCTCCCAATCAGGGCGGGTTTCCAATCGACGTAGGTATTCGGGAGAGCAATATACATCAGGCTAAAGAAGGCGTAGACAATCAGCCAGGGCAACAGATAGACAAACAGCCAGTTGGTCGAAGCCGAGATCGATAGCCAAAGCAGTAATGGACTGACAGTCAGAATGGTGTAGAAGGTGGCGAACTTTCGGAGATAGTTGGTAGGCCTTTGTACTTTCCAAATGTCGTTGAAGATGCTCTCAACCCCATTGAAAAGTGCCATCAAGATAAACAACAAAAACAGAAATCCGGCCACGGTGAGTCGTTCCTGGTTGCGGGTAGCGAATTCTGACAGGCTACTGGCAATGTCAAAGGCTTGATGGTTAGGTAGAAAGTAGTCCCGAATATACTGGATTAGCTTTGATTCTTCGCTTTCAAGAACCCCCAATGTTTTGAGCAGCAATAAGCCAACTGCTGATAGAGGAATCAGCGACATCAACGTATTAAAGGCCAGGGAGGAGGCCTCTTGCAGGCATTTGTGGGCTTTCAACTGTAGCCACAGTTGGCGCAACAGAACCGCAGCCGGATGGGCAGGTGAATTGGCTATTGGTGGCATTACTGATTTAATGGGTTTTTCATTTCAGGGGGGATTCCTGGATTGCTATCTCCAATCTCCGCTTTCACGGGAATGACAGGTGAACCTCCAACTTCCAATGTCACTTACAGGGATGAAGTAGCACCTACAAATTGACAATTCCTAAACCCTTGTTTCGAGTGAAGGCTTTCGTCTTTCCGCAACCTCATTCACTTCACCCTTGAAACGTGCCATAAGTATGGCCAATTGGGCGAAGCATACAAGCCTAGCAACCTTGGCCCCTATTTTTCCACTTCAAACCTAATCGTAGGCCAAGGTGATTGGTGCTGCTCCTCAACTAAGCATGTTCCTGACTTATCGGGGAGCGAGGACATACTTGCCCTTCTTGCTCCCATACCCATTCCGTCGTCCCCACCCTGAAGAGGCCTGAACAGAAAGTGACGGATGAACTGTTATTTAGCCTTTCCTGTCCTTCGGACATCCACCTCTTCGCAAAATCCCCCCCTTACTAAGGAGAGGGATTTAGGATGGGCTTCTACTTCAAAATTACCATTTTCTTGGTTTCTATATAAGCTCCTTCGTCCAAATCCGAAACTTGAAAGAGCACTCGAAAGGCATTCGCTTGAAGTTGATAAAAGTAAGTTCCTGAAGGAATAACTTCGCCTAATTTTACCTTACCATCCCAATACGCGGACTGTTTCCCACACCGATGTACCGGTCTACTAGCCTATGACCCCGACCTAATCCGGTGGATCTGTCGTTCGGTAGCACCATAAATAGTGATGGTGACCTTGGTATCCTGAATTAAACTCAAATAGTATCCAAGTTTCCGGGTTGAATGGATGTATGATGGTTGGATAAGAACTGTGTACCGGAGGGAATCCCTTTTCCGTTTTTTACCGACTATCGTTATTTGTTATAGATATGGATTCCTACTTTGCAGAAACGTACCTAGACAAAAATTTAGTTCAGAGTTAGACTTACAACAGGAGCGAATGTACAGTGTAACCCTTGTAGATACTACCGAAATTAAGCATCATAATCTATTTAGCCGGTTGCGAATCAAATTTCACTTAACTTTACTTGTTTTGTAGAGGCATAGTATGACTATGCTTTCGGCAATCGAAAGCTCAGCCTAAAACCAGTATTTTGGTTGTCCAGCGATCACCGCATATGTTTTTCCTCTATGGGCTTTCACCGATTCATATCAGCACGATTAGCACCAGGTTAAGGTCGATCACGGCCCCGAATATGGTAGAGACCGCCTGCTACTTAGTCGTCGTCCTTTTGTGGCTTTTTCTTCTTGCGATGGAAGAGACGTCCAAAGAAACCTTCCTCTTTTTCCACGATGCAGGATGTCATATCAACCCCTTCAAAGTTAGCAGTATCACGAATCGAATCCGTCAAATCAGCCCCGGATAGATCAGCGCCGCGAAAATCGGCCCCGGATAGATCAGCTTCACGTAAGTTGGCATTGGCCAGATTCGCGTTATTGCATTTGGCGTTTTCCAAGTTAGCTTGTAACAGCACTGCGTGTTCCAAGTCAGCATCACTCAAGTCAGCCTCGGAAAGATCGGCGGTTCTCATCACTGCTCGTTGAAAATCTGTCCCTTTAGCTTCAACTTGGCTTAGGTCAGCCCCAATCAATTGTGCATCTGAGAGATCTGCACCATTCATTCGAGATCCTGTAAATCGGGTATCTGAGGCAAAGATACCGTGCAAGTCAGCGCCCAACATGCCGGAATTTCTTAGATCGGCCTGGCCCAGATCTGCTCCAGACAGATTTTGCCCACTCAGATTAGCATCAGATGTTAGCTTAAAGGCGCTCGCAATAGGTTGGTGGAGTTCATCATCACCGTGATCGTCACGAATGGAGACTTCTGGGTCTAAAGGCAGATTTTCAACCTCGGTCAAGGCATAGAGTTCAACGCTTTTTGCATCTTCAGCCGTATCGGCGGCATGAGTTCTGAAGACCCGGATATGGGTCAATTTTTTGTCTCGAGAGGTTGGAATCTTGACGATAAGTTGATTGTCACGGTTTTTATTTGGGAATTGATAATCACCATCTTTACTTATGGTTTCCGAGGCTGAGGTCTCGATTACCACACGTGGCGAAGCTTTCGTCTGTATATGCAACTCAGTATTAAAATATTGGTAGGCGTAGGCATAACACTTCAGGCCGCTCATTTTCCCTTGGATTGCTGTGCTGGCTTTTTCTTTGTATTTCCCCATAAGACTCGGCTTTTCCATCATATCGACTTCATAGCCGCCATTGGGATCAAAGCCCTCGGGGAATTTAGTAGAGGTGTCATAGATAGCCGCTGATAAGTTAGCCCCCGTTAGATCGGCCTCCTCAAAGTTGACTCCGCGTAGGTTGGCCTGGGTTAGTTTTGTCTCAACCAGTTTTGCTCCTGTCAGATCTGCACCGGACAAGTTGGCTTTCCTCAAGTCGGAACGGGATAGGTCTGCATTAACCATTGTAGCATTAACCAGATTGGCATAATTCAAGTTTTCGTCTTCCAAGTCAGCATCGGTCAAATTTGCCATGCGCAGAATAGCACGAGAAAGGTCGGCTCCCCTCAGGTCAGCCTCAGATAGGTCAGCATCCGTCATCATTGCATTGCCTAGGTCCGCATTCTTCAGATTGGCCTTGACTAGTACGGCTTTAGTTAGGTTTTCACTATGTAGATTTGCATTTTCCAAATTAGCTTCAGTCAAATCTGCTTTTATCATTAGTGCATTATGTAGATCTGCTCCTGAAAGGTTTGCTCCACGAAGGATAGCCTCCTTAAGCTGGGCATAGGACAAGTTAGATTCACTTAAGTTGGTGTTTAACAGCGTTGCTTTCTTCAGGTTAGCCCGAGTCAAGTCTGCACCGCTCAAGTCTGCATCTGATAAATCGACTTCTGGTTGAATGTTGTAATCAACTTCGTTGATCGTTTTCCTCATTAATAAACTCCTTTTGACTTTAAATTGTGTACATTTGCTGTCAAGATTTTTGACAGGTAACATCCTTCTATTTGATAATGGTGACCATCAAATTATCCCTTAAGTGGCGACTATTTAGGTTATTTCGGTGGCTCTAAAACGGTGAGTCGCTGACCGGTGGTATGCAGAACGTAAAACCTGGAGGTTGTCGGATCGAAGATGCTGGTGGTTGCTTTAGGGGAAATAGTGAGTCCAATGTCGGTCACAACCGTTCGGCGAGGCATCTCGATTGCTGTCATTTTTCCTCTCTGTTCGATGACATAGACCACTTCTCGCCCTTCTAACAGTGGATGAACAGCAATCGCCACCGGACGGAAACCTGTTTTCAGTCGCTGAATCTCCAAATGATTACTGATCTGGATCATACTCACATCGCTAGACAGCGAGTTGAGCACATACAGATATTGACGCCCGTTACTTAGAACCGCACCGAGACGAATTTCAGTTGGCCTCTGTCCAACCCGAATCCGATACAGCTCTCGCTCGGTTTGGAGGTCAACCACTGATACGGTGTCGTCGCCCATATTGCAGACATAGAGATATTTTTGATCGACCACCATCTGGCCGGGTTGTCGTGATACAGATATTCGATTTCGACGTGCCGGAATGGTGAGATCGACTACCGCTATTTTGTTTTCTCTCTGTAAAGTGACAAACATCCGATCGCCAGCAATCTTACAATCGCCTGGAAAGTCTCCGACGACAAAGCGGTGAACCTCCTGTCGGGTTTTGGTGTCGATGACAGCTATCCGGTCAAATGCAGACAGGGCAACGAAGAGACGGTCCTTCCAAAAGGCTAATCCTAGCGGCCGTCCAGAAAATGGCTGAGAAAGCGGAATCTCTTTGGGCGGAAGAAGATCTTCTAAAACGGTGACAGTATCGTTGATTTCGTTGCTAATATAGAGGTGGCCTTTGCTATCAACGACTAACTGTCTGGGGGAATGCAATCCGTTAATCACTGTGGTCGCCCGGTTGAGAAGTGGACTCAGTCGAACCTCGACCATCGCTTGTCCACGCTGGGTTGGGAAAGATTCGACTCTGGGTAGATAAGACCGGGCGTTCGCAGTAATCTGGTAGTGGCCCTCTTGTTCAAACGGTAGCAGAAACCGTCCCTGAGCATCTGTTTGAGTCGCATCTCCGGTATTACTATTTGTTTTAGTCAGATCAATGGTGGCGTTAGATAGCGGTCGGCGGGTTTGGTGGTCCAGAACTATTCCACTGATTCGACCCGTCTTAGTGATCTGAACCCGAATCTGTTGTATCCGTTCACCGTCTGTTACCTGGAGATGGCCGTTGTGCTCTCCGGCCGGCAACTTTTCCAGTTGTTTCAAAAAGATCTCGATTTCTTGTTGGGTATCCGCTTTGAGTGTACCTGTCAAGCGAAACGGTTGATCGTCTGGAGAAGGATGACGAGATCGGACACCAATCCATTCAGTTTTCGACTCCAAGTTCCAATTCAATATAGCTTGTCCTCGATTGCGAACTTGCAACTGCTGACTTTGCTGTTGCAAGTCAGAACCGAAACCGGTTCCAAAACCGATGGTGGTAGTGGAGAGTTCCAACTTTGATTTCGGCACTTGCATCTTGACGGTAATTGACCGTGACTCCGTCTTTTTTGCGGTGATAGTGAATTGAGTAGCATATTCGCCTGCTGGTAGATCGGCACGGTTGACAGACAGGGAAATTGGAACTGTTTCCGTTCGGATGATGCCGGTAGTTGGTGCAATCATTAGCCATTTTTCATCCTGCTTGATCTGCCACCGTAAAACCCCGGTTCCACTATTTTTTAGGTCTAGCGTCTGTAACTGTAGTTTCTGACCAAAGTCAAAATCGTTTTTCGAGGTCGAGATCTCAGGCCTTTCTCCCACACGCATCTGGACTTTAACCGCCATTTCCTCGGCGTATCCCGCTGGACCTTGCGATTGCACCACAATTTCAGTTTTGTAGTCTTGGATTATAAGCAGGTGTCGGTCAATGACCAACTCGACTCGATCCAAATCGATGCTGGTCAATCCCGTTGATGGGGTATAGTGCAACCAGTCTGATCCACCCGAGATTCGCCAGCCGAATTGACCTGTGCCCACATTGTCGATTACCAACGGCAATCGGTCCTGCTGTTCGCCGAAGTCAACTTCGGTAGTCGATAGGTGTAAGATTGGTTTAGGAATCTTAACAGTTGCGAACAGGCTGCGTAGCGTTGAGGGCTGATCGCCATCCGGAGCATTTTTGTGCTGATCCACAATAGATCGAATCAGAACAGTTTCGGAAATCTGAAATCCAGCAGGAAAATCGACTAGTTCATTATCGACAATTTCCAGTTTAACCGGATCTGCTTCGCCGGCGGCGACACTTCCCTCCATGGGTGACATTTTTAGCCAATCTGAACGTTTGACTTTCTCTGCCTGCCAAAGTAAGGTGCCAGATCCTGTATTCTGAACCTTCATCATCTGATATTGCCAATCCAGACCGAAGTCAATAGCGTTGGGCGCAATGGACAACCTCGGCTCAGCGGAAATGGTAAGTTGAAGGTTGACCTTTTGTTCGAACTCAGGCTCAGCCTGAAAGGTGAGTATAGCCCCCAACCGGCCAGGATCGTATTTTCGTGAAGCGGTCAGTGTGATCTGTTGCTCTGACCTCGCCTCAATCGTTCCTCGATTTGGCTCAATAGTCAGCCACTCCATATCGACAGTGGCTGACCAGCTAAGGGGCGCCAGTCCAGTGTTCCGAACCGTCAGGATTTGTGAAGTTTCAGTTTCACCAAAATCGATCAGGTCAACGCTAATCTGTGGAACTGAAACGGCAAAAGTCACTTCAACCGAGCCGGAACGAGAACTTTCAACTTCACCGTCATCTGTCTGCTTAATGCCACTGACCGTATAGGTGTAACTCCGATTCTTATTGACTTCTGTATCGACGAACTGGAGTTGTTCAGTCCTTGTTATCTGCTTTTCATCCTGCTGATCAGCATCTAGCCGATAAACCCGATATAGATCTGGAATACTGTTGGTATTGGTATCTATCACCACATTCCAGCTTAGCTGAATTCCGTTCTCGACTTGCTCGGCCTTTAGGTTCTTTGGCGTAGCAGGTGCCAGTTCGAGCTCCGGTTCTTCTGAGTCACAGCCGATGATGCTGACTAGCCCAATTAACAGTGCAGCGCCAAAAAATCCTCTTTGAATCAGGCATAGGAGGAGATAAAAATGGTGTGACGTTCGACGGAGGATTGATCGATTTGGCATTTATCTGGATTTCGCTCTTTTCTTCGCTACTAGGAGTCGCTCCCGTTTGGGCGTAGTTGAAGACGGGTTGGTGCTGGCAGTTGTTGTGGGTTCCCGTTGAGGGGATTCCATCGTTTGTGCAACAGCGAATATTGAGCTGGATGAAGCCGCCACGGACTCTTCCTGGTCTCTCTGGTATTCGGCGTAGGTCCCTGAATAAAACTCTACCCCGGCGTCTGCGAAAATCAGTAGCTTGTTGGCCAGTTTGCTCAGGAAGTACCGGTCATGTGAGATCATTAGAATAGTGGCTGAATAATCCATCAGCGCAGCTTCCAAGGCTTCGCGCGCCTGAATATCCAGATGGTTGGTGGGTTCATCTAGTAACAATACGTTTGGGTTTTCCAGTAGCAGTTTTGATAACAAGAGTCGACTACGCTCACCACCGCTTAGGTCCGCCACCATTTTGAATACTTCGTCCCCAACAAACAGAAAGGCTGCTAAAAAGTTGCGAACCTCACTCTCTGTCCATTTTGATCGTATTTGCCAAACCACGTCGATAACGCTGCTATTTTCGTCAAGTCCGCCCAGTTCCTGGTCGAAATACCCGAAGTTTAGATTATGCCCGGTGCGAACAACTCCGGTAGATGGGCTATGCTCACCACGAATAAGGCGAAGGAATGTGGTTTTACCAGTTCCGTTGGCCCCCAGAATACCAACTACATCGCCTCGATGGATATCGCAATTTAGACCGGAGAAGATCTGATTTAGACCGAACTTCTTGCTAACGTCTCGGCAGTGTAGGATTTCGTTTCCACCCCGAATTTGTGGTTTAAACTGCAACTGCATTGATTTGTCGGCCGATTCGGGCGCCTGAATCCGTTCCAGTCGCTCTAACCGGGTTCGACGCCCTTGTGCCTGTTTGGTCTTTTGGCCAGCGATATTACGTCGAATAAACTCTTCTTCCCGGGCGATAAACTGCTGCTGTTTTTTGTATTCTCTGGCCTGTGTCAACTGTTCCAGATTTTTGGTTTGGAGGTAAGCGGAGTAATTACCACGGTAAATTTTTAGTTGTTGATTGCGAAGTTCCAGTACTTTGCGAACCACCCGATCTAAAAAATATCGGTCGTGAGAGATCATCAACACAGCACCACTGAAAACCTTATTGAGGTAGTTCTCTAACCACTCAGTCGCTCTGATGTCAAGGTGATTGGTCGGTTCATCCAACAGGAGCAGATCTGGATCCTGAAGCAGGATTTTAGCCAATGCCACCCGGTTACGCTGTCCACCACTCAAAGATTTGATTTTTAACCTCTGGTCAGCCGGGCTAAAGCCCAACCCGGTCAGCGCTTGCTTGATCGATAGCTCGTACTGGTAACCACCGTTCTGTTCATGCCGATCTTGAGTTTGGGCCAGTTTCTGTAACAATTGAGCGTTGTCGGGATGATCCTCTAGTTCAAGCATTAATTCCAACATCTGATCATCAAGCTGTTGCTGGTAGTTAAATACCTGAAGCACCTCTTGATGAACTGTCAGGTCTGGATTGAGTCCGAGATCTTGACTGAGATAACCGATTCGCAACTGCTTGGCAGACTGGACACGACCCTGATACTCGAAAATCCTACCCACTAGAATCTCCATCAATGTGGTTTTACCAGACCCATTTTTACCGATCAGGCCCAGCCGATCCGTTTTTTCGATGGAAAAAGAGACCTGGTCGAGAATCTGGAAGTTATCGTAGGATTTACTAACCTTCTCGACTGAAATTAGCGACATCTGAAACTACCTAACGACTAGGATTTATCTTCATCAGATGAAGTTACGCTGAGTTCTTCTGTCTCGCTGTTATCATCGTCCACGGTTAGTGTTTCTGGTAATTCTAGCTTAAGATCTCCTGAAACATTAAAAGTAATCCCACCCGCATCTGGCTGGAGGGCAAGATCAGGTGCATCATCAGTCGTGATCGTCAATGGTGAAACCATACGTTCCAGCTTTTCTATCATCTCTCTCGCTACCCGACCGGCGTGCGTATCGGGAGAGAGTTCAAGCGTTTTTTTGAAATCGGCTTCAGCTAAATCTAATCTTTCCTGTTTATAGTGGAGTATACCACGGTTACAGTAAACTTCAGCGAAATCGGGTTTGATCTCGATGGCACGATCGTAGTCGCTCAATGCTTCTTCTGGTTGGTCGAAGTTACCGTAAGCAAAGCCACGGTTCATAAATAAAAGTGAGATTTCGGGATGTTGGCACCTAGGATCCAGGTCGATGGCTTGAGTATAGTCGTTGATGGCTAGATCCCAAGCCGGTTGGTCTGGATCGATCAACTCTCCTTCATCATCGGTAGCCCGAAAGAAATCCGGTATCGAGCTATAGGTTAACCCACGATTAGCGTATGCCTCCAGATGTTTACTATCTAGTTTTATAACTTCAGTATACTTTTCAATTGCGTCCAAACATTTACCTGAATTGAGTAGTTGGTTGGCTTCTTGATAGAGTGCTTCGGCCTTAGAAGTTCTGCTGTGCAGAATAAGGGTTACATTAAAAAACATCAAATCTGATCTCCTTTAGATCTTCGATTTCTGAACGTTCTCATCTCCTTAATCAGGTTGAGGATGTACTTTTCTTACGGGTGTCACACCTGTTTTTGCCAGTAGGCACTGTGATAATCGATTTCAATGATTTCAGCAGTGATGGTATGCTGTCGACGATACTCGAGGACTGCCGCTTTTTCACCACAGATCTGGTCTAATCCCCAATCGTCGATGATAACATATCCACCGACAGAGAGTTTGGGGTAGAGGTGAGTCAAAGTTTGCAATGTTGAATTGTAAAAGTCGCCATCGATACGCAAGACCGACAAAGTTTGAATTGGAGCGTTCGGCAGGGACTCCTCGAACCAACCCGGTAAAAATTGAACCTGCCCATCCAGTAATCCATAACGAGCAAAGCTGTCCTTCACCGTTTCCATCGGGACGGAGAATTGCTCTATCTCACGAACGGCCTCCATTTGGTACATTTTCCGGTCTAAGGAATTGTCAGGTACCGGTAATCCCTGAAAGGAGTCGGCCACCCAAACTTTTCGGTTGGTAACCTGATGAGCCGCTAAAATGGCACGCATCAAGATTGTGACGCCACCACGCCAAACACCACACTCGATCAGGTCGCCAGGAATATCGTTACAGAGGCAGTCTTCGAGACAAAACTGGACATTGTCGAGCCGTTTTCGAGTACACATAGTGAGGGCTTTCCCAAACCAAAAGTGGTCCAGCCACTCGGCCGTAGATTGTTCTTCCAGTGTTTGTGGTGATAGCACTGTACTGGCGACAGGCGTATTGAGCGCATCCATCAAGCTTAGTTTGACCTGATCAATGTAGTGTGATCTGAAGTCCATCGCTATTGAGCCCATTTATATTAGCCGGTTAGGCGATTTTTGACAAATTCTGAGGTGACATGAGATAATTAGATCTATCAGACAGCAACTGTAATTTAGATTCTGCCATAGAATACAATGATACACCCCTAAATGTCTAGTCCTGAATATCTCTATTTGATCGCTAAGCCTGTAGGTCGAGAAACCGAACTGATTAGAGCCGAATCTTTGGCCTTAACAGGCACATGGCCAGATGAGTTAGGGATAGCCGTTTCCAATCGCTTCACAGATACAGCTCGAGGGGCTTATGTTCTAGCGAATGTTGAAATTCTACTCTCAGTGTCCTCGAAAATCACACTGGATTTACTCTATCAGCAAATCTGCCAATTAGGTTTGCAAGGCCACAATTTTTGCGTGCGGATTATCAAGCGTCCGAAAAAAATCCCCCTCTCTTTTGACCAGTTTGAGGTCGCTAATCAAATTGGCGTACGTATTGATGGCCCCGCGAATCTAAGTAAACCAGAGATGGAGTTCTGGTTGATTATTACACCAAGACGGTTCTGGTTTGGTTTGAAACGATCCATTTCTGACAAGCAGTGGACCCACTTTAATAAGCGTCCACACACCACCTCTAGCTCTTTACCGTCAAGAATTGCTAGAGCTATGGTTAATTTGACGGTCAACCCGGGAGATCGCCTCCTCGATCCGTGCTGTGGTACAGGCACAATTTTGTTAGAGGGGGCCAATATGGGCCTACAGGTTTTTGGCTGTGATCTAAACCTCAAAATGAAAGAAGCTACCCGAAAAAATTTAGCCCACTTCGGACTGTCAGGGGCGGTTGTATTAGCAGATGCTCGTCAGATTTCATCGACCACTTTCGGACATCCTTTCAATGCTATTGTCACCGACCTGCCTTATGGAATTTCCTTAGTGAAAGATGAAGAGCGGGACCGACAAATTCTAGCCAACCTTCGTATGCTAGCTCCTAGAGCCACTTTCGTTTCGGTTCGCGACTTAAGTCAAGACCTAGAAAATCTGGGTTATCAGATTGAGACTATCGTCCAGGTGCCCAAGCATGATCGCTTTGTAAGACAGGTTTTTGTGACTCGCTCGGTTAGCGGCTAATAAGGAATATCTGGGTGAAATAGTAACCGCCGCCGGTAGATTGGGCCACGCCAATACCTGTCAGACTGTAGTTCCCCTCGATGTTCTGTTTATGTCCCTGACTGCGAAGCCAACCCTGAACGGCGGCTCGACATGGATATGGAGTGTTGTTCATGGCCACATTCTCAGCCGTTTTCTGGAAGGCTATCATTTTGTAGATTTGGGTTGCCCGTTCCTGAAATCCGTCGTGCCCAAATTCAACGGTTCCATTAGCCATATTTTGGCTATGGACGCGCGCCACCCCGGAAATTTCCGACCTCAAAGATAATGGACTCAGTTTCACCTGTGCGCGATGTTGATTAACCAGTTGATGTATCTTTTCCTCTTCCCAAGAATGAGATTGCTGTTGGGCGACATCAATCCGATCGATAAGCTCCTGTTTTCGTCGCTCCTGTCGGGTAGCCTGTGCCTGGAGTAAAGCCTCGCAACCAGAACAACAGACAGCTAACAGCAGTAAAAGACCGAAAATTGGTTGGTAACTGCTTTTTCTCATCAGAGTCTCCAGTATTCAAAACTTGTGTCAAGTCGAGAATAGCTGTTAAAATAATGTGGCAGTAAAAGTTTATAATGCAAGTTGAGTCTCCAAACTTTGTAAAGTCAATTAGGCCAAAAATACGCATATCCCGTACGATCGGACTGATAATTTTCTTGACCTTCTTTGGCCTAACATCCATCAGGCCCCAACTTAATCGAACAAATTCCGCCTCACTGACGGCCGATTTGACATTTACCAAGTCTGGACTGGTGGTCGAAGTCAAGCCCGGTTTAAATGACGCCCTACAGGTAATGGTAAATGGTATCGTGATAAACCCTGTCTCTCGCTACCAGCAACAACAGAAAACAGTTTTATGTCTTTGGACCTATACCTGGCAACCACGGCAAACCTACCGGGTTGAGATTCGCAAGGTGTCCGACCAAACTCTGATGGCCGAGCAGAGGGCAAAATCACCTGCCAAACCGGCACCCTACCAATTTCAAACGCTGAGATTGAGTAGAATTTGGCCATCCCTACCAACCAACTGCCGATCGACAACTATTTCTGTGGCCGGGAATCGGATTGCCATCGGCACGAATGGAGGACACGTTGCCGTTTGGGATCTACAAACCTCGGCTGTAATTTGGAAAAAACGATTTCCCGAATCCATCATCAAACAGGTTGAGTTGGATCAGGAGGGGCAATGGGTCTACATTAGCCAGCAATCAGCGGATGCCTGGTTATTCTGCTACCAGATTACTAACCCTGGCAAACCCACGTGGCAGTACCGATTGGCCGATGATATTGAATCTTCAACTCCGACTGATCCAGATGCTCAATGGGCATGGTTGCAACTTCCAACAGCGTCCAAATTTACACTCTTTGAAGACGACCTAATAGTGGCAGGTGTTCATGTCTGGCCTGATAGCGACCAAACCAATGTCAAATCGCAACTCTACCGGTTTGAGGCCAAGACAGGCAAGCTCAAATGGAGATTCCCCTCCGATCAGCCGTTACCACTTTTTATCCGCTGGTTCGATGTTTCACCAAGCAACGTAGCCTTTGTCTGCGACAAGCAATCGTTGTTGTATACTAAGTCAGATAAATCCACCGATTTGATTCCCCCCGGCTCACTGGTCGTCTTAGGATTGGAGAACGGACAAAAGCAGTGGCAACATACCTTTCAACCGCTAGCCCCCGACTTCCAACGGGTGACGTTTTGGCGAGGCGTATCAATTTCGCCAGACGGAACGTATATCAATATTACGACTGACGACGGTCGAGCCTTTATCTTTCAGCAAAATAACTTGATTTGGCAAAAAGAGTTGACCACACCTATCGAAGTCAGCGGAATGTCGATTACGGCGACAGCCGGGACTGTAGCAGCCACTGAACAATTCAGCATTTTTGTGACTGGTGATACATTTGTCCCTTACCACTTACAAACAGGGGTTAGTCGACCTCCGATGGCACATCCTAATGGATTAACCCTTTTTGCCTACCAATGGAACCAACAGTCAGCCTGGCAGTGGCCGTTAGAAAATATGCCACAAGGGCTTAGTGTACAAGGGCAGTTTGCGATTATTGCCACGGCAAGTTATGGCGAATCCTCTGCTAATGGCCAGGAGAAACCGAATGCGATTTCGGTCTTTGATTTAAAAAAAACGGGTGATGCTCTGGATAAGTATGCCTATACTTATCGCGTAGGCGGTCCGATCCTCTACGACCAACTTGCGGTTTCTACACGATGGATAGTTTGTGTTGAAACCGAATCAAAATCAGACGAACAGCCAAAGGGCAAAAACCAGATCCACATCATTCAGTAATCTCTGACTCGAAAACACCTTCGACTTCAACCAACTCTGAAAGGCTGTCATCACCCAACTCTTCTGCTACCACTACCGATTCGACCGGTTTCTCTGCTGCTTGCTCGATCCGCGAAGTTAGTTCTGTACCTTCCTTAAGTGCTTTCTGAAAAAAGTTCTCTAAGACGGTACTAAGTTCTGACCTCAATGCTTGGACTTCACCTGTAGTACTGATTTGCACATCGCTTAAAGCTAATTCAGTTTGGGTTTGGGCACTGCTGAGCGAACGGACATCCTCTTGGATTTGCTGCAGTTCGCTAACCAACTGGGTAAGTAATGCCTCCATCGGCTCACTGAGATCTATCTGTTGTGCCATCTTAACCTCTGTTGGTATCTCTCGATTTTCGGCCACCTGCATGGCCAAATTCGAAACTGCTTCAGCGAGTTGCACCTGCGTTTGGTTAATCTGCTTGACTTCAACTCTCAGGGCTGATACTTCAGTAGTAAGATCTTCTCCGGAAAATGTATCTGTAGCCCTCTGTACCTCAGAAACGGCTGGCACATCGTCTTGAACCTCAGTAATGTCAAATATCTTAGATCCGGCTTTTCGCTTTCGCATTATCTGGCTCCTGTTATCTCTCAGTCCGTCTCTCAGTTCGCATTGTAGCAGATTTAACCTCTGATATCAACTAACTACCGCTCCGGCAATTACCAAGGAAACCTTACTCGTTATGTGGTTGGTCAAAAGATTGGTATTGGGGCCGATTGCTACGGGACCAATTATGTTCTGTGACGGCATCTTCTAGCAAACGAATATTCCGCTTAGCAACTTCACCTTTGAAGTTCAGGGTCTCTTTCGTCGTCCGGATCGTCAGCCGATAAAGATTTATCTCCTCTTCGCTATTGGGGTAAGTAACGTCGAAGGTTGAGATATTATCCAGATTGATGTAAATAGTAGTTTGGCTGGTTGTACTATTTCCGTCGTTAGTCAGTGGGATGAAATTACTCAATCGATAGGCCTCCTTTACAGTTTAGCGTTTTATTCTACCAGCATTCTCACAGCAGGGCAATACCTTAATCAAAGGAATCGCACTAATCATAGTTATTGTGCCGGGCTGTTATTTCAAACCGTTGACCTGAAGTGCAAAGCGTGATATGGTGTGATTAATTTCTAAGTTTGGGAGATCACACTATCATGGGTGATTTGGAATTGCAACAATACCTATTTGATTTACAGGGGTATTTGGTAATTGAGAATGTCCTGACACCGACAGAGGTAGCGACACTAAACCAACTGATTGATCAACAGAACCTGCCTACTCCAGATAAACAGTTAAGATTCGGTGGTGCGGCCGGAAGTGCGCCGGTTGGGCCAGGATTTTTAGCTTGGGGGCAGCCCTTTTGCAACTTACTAGACCATCTGACAATCATGCCGATTCTGAGGTTTCAGTTGGGAGATTGTTTCCGACTTGATCGTATCTACGGCATTCGAATGTGCCAAGGGATGCCACGGGGGCACTTACACGCTGATTACGGTGCAACTTCGCCTACCAGCAAGGCTCGATCGGGAGAATACCATCACTTTGGTGTAAATGAAATTCATAATGGCTTCACTGTTGTCGCCTGGAGCCTAGCTGATGCAGGACCCGAATACGGGGGTTTTTGCTGTATCCCGGGTAGCCATAAAAGCAACTTTAAGCTACCACAGCAGATCTCTAATGAACCGGCGCAAGCCTCTTGCGTCGTAATTCCATCGGCTCCCGCCGGTTCGGCCGTTTTGTTCTCTGAAGCACTGACACATGGAACGGCAGCCTGGCATGGAGAACATCAGCGACGGACACTTCTTTATAAATATTGTGTGTCGCACACGGCGTGGTCGGCGAGACGTGTCTCCCGCCCGGATAATGTGAGACTGACTCCCCGTCAACAAATCTTATTCTCTGAACCAGCAGATCCCTACCGATTCTTTCCTTCTCTTTTTGAAGATGTCGAAGATGGCAGCAAAAAGTGAATTGTTAACCTTTCCAAACCAGATAGCTGCCCAAGATCTGCTCACACCAAACAGGAGGACGAAAACTGTTAGTACGTGAATCCTCTAAAATACCGAACAACTAAAACCGCATGAAATCTACCTTTCCGATTCGTGCGGTTTTAGTTGGACTTGCCTGGATTATTTTCCAAAGTGCAACTGCTTCCTATATACACGGTAATAGTCTTGGTCAGCTAATTGCGAACCATCTACCGTTAGGTGGATTATTCTTCCTAACCTTACTGGTATTAATCGTCAATCCTCTAATCCATAAGATCAATGCTTTGATGGTCTTTTCAGTCTCAGAACTGGTTATTATTTGGATTATGATTTCGGCGGCCTCTGCTGTCCCCGGTTACGGAATGATGGAGTTTTTGTTCCCGGTACTGGTTGGACCACTACAAAATGCAACACCACAAAACCAGTGGAAGGAGGTTTTGCTACCACATTTACCCGACTGGTCGTACATCTCAGATCTACAGGCAGTTACGACATTTTTCCAGGGCGAATCATCTGTACCGTGGTCAGTATGGACGATACCCGCCGCTTTCTGGCTGAGCACTAGTTTAGTCTTGTCGGTGATCGTTATATGTTGGAGTGTATTGATTCGCAGGCAGTGGGTCGAGCAGGAACGCTATCCATTTCCACTAGTGCAAATTCCGAAGATGGTTGTTACGCCGGCATCAGGGAAAATTTTCAACCATTTTCTTCGAAACCGCCTCTTGTGGGTTGGCCTACTAGCAGCTATTGGCATCCACTTACTCCGAGGGTTACACCGCTACGATCCGTCGATTCCTTATGTCCAAATCTCTTATAGTTTTGCTCCATTAATTACGGAAAAGCCTTGGATAGCGTTAGTTCAAGGCTGGCCACTCTGGGGGCGGATATACTTGGCCGTAATTGGTGTTACCTACTTTCTACAATTGGATGTCTCGTTCAGTCTTTGGTTTTTCTTCCTATTCTATAAACTTCAGGAGGTCGGTATTTTAGCTTTTTCAATTCGAGATATCTCGACGCAACAACAGGTCATGGGCGCAGACTTCGTCTTAATCGGCTTCTTGACCTGGATGGGGAGACGACACTTGCAGTCGGTTTTTCTGGCGGTTACCGGATCAGTACGATCGTCTGCGCAGGATAGTCAGTTGATGTCTTATCGACTGGCACTAGCGGGCATAATAGTTGGTGGAATAACATTTGTCGCCTTGTTTGGCTCAGCAGGCATGTCGTTACTGGTAGCAATTGTATTTTTGATACTACTTTTAGGTTTGGCAACAATTACTTGCTGGATGGTAGCAAACGCAGGAATGTTATTAGTCAATGTTGGTTTGGCGCCGTTTTCCCTGTTGACCACATTCTTTGGCTCTCGTCCAATCGGACGAACTAATTTAACCCTGTTGGCCTTTGACCGTTCAGTGCAATCTCACTGGTCTTCCGAATCACTAATGCCTTATGCGATGCAAGGACTGCGGTTATCAGATCAAGTTGACCGTCACCAACGAAAGCTGATCCCTTTGATGCTTGTCTCCATCCTGATCGCGATTAGTACAGCCTACGTCTGTTCATTGAAGTTTATCTATCACCAAGGAGCAACCAGTTTGGAAGGTTGGGTTTACAATTCATTCGGCTTCCGCGGTTTAACGCAAGCCTATACTGCTATTCAAAACCCGTATGATCCGAGTCTATCGGGCATTATTAGCGCAGGTGTAGGGGGCATTTGGACCGGATTTCTGCTGTTTATGCGACAACGCTTTTTGTGGTGGCCATTTCACCCGATCGGTTATATTGTCGGTATTACCTATGCACCTTGCCACCTCTGGTTTTCTACCCTTTTGGGATGGACTATCAAAATTTTGCTCCTCAAATTCTTCGGTGTAGGAGCTTACCGCCGATTACAACCGTTATTTCTGGGACTAATTTTAGGTGAGTATTTCATGTCAGCTTTCTGGATCTTCGTCGGCTTATTTACTCGAGTCAGCTACTGGGGGCTGCCTCACTAGAGAATCTATCGGAAAAAGTTCTTGAAAAAATAGACTGCGGCTACTACCATACTAACCGCACCTGCCAGCAACAGATAGGCCGCTCGCTCAAAACCCTTTTTACCAGAATCAAATTTATATATCTTCTTCATTCCAATCACAGATTATCTTAAAAAGTATCGTTCCATCCATCCAGCGGTAAAGATCAGCAACCCACCTTCTACGCTGGTAGTGGCTACAGCTAAAAATTCACGGTCTCATCAGAGAGTATACAACATCTCGGTTCCACTATATCTTCGCCATCCTTGAACAGTTCTTGTACCACTGTGGTTTTCTGCTTATTCAGGCTAACATATATCTTTGAGAGTAACAAGACTCAGATGTACCTTGTTTTCAGCGACCAAACCTAAAACAGAGGAACGATAAATGAGGTGTCAACATCTGGGTCTAGCCAAGAGACATTCACTTTGAAATTCGATTAAAGTCAGGTATTTCGATCACTAAGATAGCCAAAAGTTTTACACCTTCTCCGACTGCATTATCAAGAGAACTCAAAAGCAGCACAGGGAAACAATTACTTCAGCCAAGAACAACACCAACCTAAAAACAAATTAATCAAGCTGACCGAATCAATCCAAGAGTCTATTAATCGAAGCCTGGCTAAGGATTGGAGTCCAGAGCAAATAGCAGATCGACTGAAAGATGAGCCCAAAATCTCTTGGCACCACGAAACAATCTATCAGTATATTGTCAGAGATAAAAAGAACGGTGGAGAACTCGATCAGTTTCTGCGCCATCAAAACAAAACCGATCGAAAAGGCGATGGCAATCAACACCATCGCCATGGGATCCCTAATAGAGTTGAGATTGATGAACGTCCTCAAGAAGCGAACTCATCGACCGCGAATAGGCAACGGGGAAATAGATACCATAACCAGGAAAAGCTCATCGAGGTGCGATCTTATACTATGGATGACCGAAAATCAAAAATAGGCTTAGCAGCACCTCTTTCTTTTCTGACAACAAGCTTCGCCGGTTAAAGATGTGATGATAGCTAATACCTGCCGGAAGGTTATTGACTGGCGAGGTAATCTTTCTGACCTCAGGTTCTAGGTTCCTGATAGGAGTTGATTTCGATAGATTACTTCACCTTTAATAACTTGTGACTTAATAACTAGAGTTTAGAGTCTCACCAAACAAATAGGAGAAACAATGTATAAAAACAGTTGACATTGCGGCCCAAAAATCGTTGCCGCTCCTGGAACCGCTTTGGCTTTTTAACAGCTGTTCCAGGAGCGGCCAGAAGAAGGAAATTACAACACT
>Ga0208128_1000132_pt1 | contig 30011 bp, 29 predicted proteins | sample ETNtaG_35_FD_185758 | JGI IMG/M metagenome (GOLD analysis project Ga0208128, IMG submission 185758) | Marine microbial and viral communities from oxygen minimum zone, Eastern Pacific Ocean - ETNP201306PF51B (SPAdes) (version 2) | ecosystem: Environmental > Aquatic > Marine > Oceanic ... | reverse complement strand
AAAGATAATATGGATATTGTAATCGTGATTCATGAAAATCGCGGGCTTACCAACTGAGTGCGTTGGATGAGAGATGAAAGAGCCAAACATGGATATCTGGCTCTTTGTCCTGACTTTCTGTCTGGATCCAGTCCTGAAGGTAGCGCAACAGATAGCTTTGCTTTTAGCGATGCCGCCAGAACGGTCATCTTCCAACTGGAAGCTGAGCAAATTACCATGGATCTCGAAGCCTTGGTCAAATATGATCGAAACCTATCTGCGACTAAGCAAAAGGTTAGTGTACTGGGCTTCCGTTGGGGCAGCGCGCCGACCTTCAGGTATGCGACTAATGACGATAGTTTAGCCGCAGCATCTGTTTTTATGGCAGGCTACTAGAAACATCGGCTATGTCGCGTATTAATTGTCCTACTCTACGGTTTTTACGGCCAAAATGACCAACGAATTAACGCCACTATTGGAACCACGCAAAAGCCGATGAAACGGCTAGGCCGGATTTATCAGCCGGTGATCTATGATGATGTGGGTCATGCATTTTTGAGGCGAGGATTCGGAACTGAGACCAGTGGAAAAGAAAAAGAGGTTAATCAGGCTGCCTGGAGTCGGCTTCTCTCCTTATTGAGTGCAGGCCAAATAAAGAATTAGCTATTAGTTAATAGATTGTATTTTAACAACAGGATAGATTGAAGATAATATCAAACGGAGGTACACAATGGTCACACTAGGAAGTGGTGAGTACACCTATCAAATTTCAGGAGAGAACTGGGGTAATCTCCCAGAGGGTTGGTTCTACAAGGAGGCTACTTCGGTCGACGTAGACTCCAAGGACAACGTGTACGTATTCAACCGGGGCAATCATCCCATGATAGTCTTTGACACCGAAGGCAACGTACTACGCAGTTGGGGTGAAGGCGATGTTTTCACAAACCCCCATGCGGTCACTATTGCCCCTGACGACACCGTCTGGTGTGTTGATAATCAAGACCACTCCATACGGCAGTTTACACCGGAGGGGCAGTTGCTGATGACACTCAATGGGAAGAACCAACACGCGCCAGCCATGAGTGGACAACCCTTCTGCAGCCCCACCCGAGTGGCCATTGACCCTCGAAACGGCGATATTCTAGTAGCTGATGGCTATGGCAATGCCCGTGTCCACAGGTTCTCGCCAGATGGGAAGCAATTGCTAAATTCCTGGGGGCAGGCCGGCACGGAACTAGGGAGTTTTAACATTGTTCACGATATTGACATAGACCAAGACGGTTACGTGTATATCGGCGACCGTGAGAACCGGCGTATTCAGGTCTTCAATCCGGCTGGCGAACTGGAGGCTCGATGGGGGGATCTCTCCAGAACGGCAGCAGTCCATGTCTCCAAAGGCCTGGTTTACGTAGGAGAGTATTACGCTGGCGGAACCGAGGCTTACAAGGTAGCGGGACAATTGGGGCCTCGTGTATCCATACTGGACGTGAAAGGCAACGTGTTGACCAGACTTAGTCAGGAGGCCTTTGGCGACAAACCTGGTAGGTTCTATGCGCCACACGCCGTGGCCACTGACTCCAATGGCGATATCTATGTGGCTGAGGTTTCGCATGCCGAGTTTGGTAGAAACATAGATCCTCCCAGAGAACTTCGCTCTATGCAGAAGCTAATCAAAAAATGACCTTCTCCCTAATGAGTTGATGGGCTTATTAGGAAAAAGGTTACAACATAGCCCTCAAAAACGGCACGATTTCACTCTTTACCTGATTATCGAGGTGACTAATCGAGTACCTCGACCGCCTGGCCGGGGTGAGAGTAAGGGGGCAAGTAGGTAATGCTGGTGAGGTGGTGTAATCGGCGAGAGGCGTTTTCTCCCCGTAGCGCCTCGTAGTTCGTACAGATCTCTAGGCGGTATTGGATATGAGGAACTGCTGTAAATCGCTGAGTGTTGCCTCATCTACCAATTGAAAACTGAGGAAAAAGAAAGATAGTTGAATGAAGGAAAATCCCATAGCATACCCTAAACAAGATGAATTCGGTCCAACCCTGACCTCCCGTTTTATTATCCGTGTTTTAATTTTTGGTTCTCTCCTAATTGCCCTAAATTGTTACTGGATCGTCTCGGGCGAAAACCGGGTTGTCTACGAACTTACCGATTTTTCTGTCTTTCCAACCGTCCTTTTTACCCTCTTCACCTTAGCCGGCGTTAATTTGTTGCTAAAACGGACATTTAAAACTTTGGCCCTACGCGACTCTGAAATTGCGATTACATACATCATGGTGTCTGTGGCGACCGCACTGGCTGGGCACGATATTATCCGCCAATTGGTGCCGCTGATGGCCAATCCGTTTTGGTTCGCTACACCTGAAAACGAGTGGGAAGACCTTTTCTTTCGTTACTTGCCGACCTGGTTAACTGTCCCAAACAGGCGGATACTGCGGGGATACTTTGAAGGTGATGAGAACTTTTGGCAAGCACAATACATCAATGCCTGGTTGATACCCATATTGGCTTGGACCTGCTTTGTAGTCGTACTGCTATTTGTCATGTTATGCATTAATATTGTGGTACGAAAACAGTGGGTTGAACATGAGAAACTCAGCTATCCCTTAACTGTTATGCCTGTAGAGGTAATTGCGAACACCTCTACCCTCTTCTCCAACAAACTGATATGGCTTGGATTTATCATTGCCTTTACCCTCGAAGTTATCGCCGGGCTTAATTATCTCTTTCCATCTATTCCGCCGTTAAAAATCAAATATATAGTTCCCACCACCATTAGACCGTGGAATGCCATGAGTTGGGGATTTGCTATTTACGTCTACCCATTTGCCATAGGGTTGGGTTACCTAATGCCTCTAGATCTCTCCTTATCTCTTTGGTTTTTTCTGCTAACATGGAAATTGCAACCAGTTGTTCTAACTACACTTGGGTTCGCCACAGCAGTTGGCCTTCTAAACGAACAACGTGCAGGTGCATGGATTGGTATTGGCGTAATCGCGCTATGGACGAGTCGCAGGCACATCATGAGTATCATTGGAAAAGTATTTGCCAGAAAAACGGATGATGGCCTTTACTATGTAGCGGTGTTCGGAATGATTTTTGGTACGTCCATCATGGTTTTGTTTTGGTATAAGGCCGGCCTCTCGCCGTGGGTTGCCATAACTTATTTCGTCACTTACTTTATCTTATGTCTTGGGATGACTCGAATGCGGGCAGAGCTTGGGCCCCCAACACATGAGTTGCATAATGCGCATCCGGATCGTATTATGGTTGGGTTTCTAGGAACGCGAGCCATTGGTCCTGCCAATTTAACCAATACAACACTTCTATCTTGGCTGGCTTATGGTTACCGTTGTCATCCTATGCCACATCAACTTGAGGGGTTCAAGATCGGATCTTACTTTAATATCAACCAACGCCGACTGGTAATCGCAATAATTGTGGCTTCAATTATCGGCGCATTTTTGTCAATTCTGCTTCATGTATCGTTATACTACAGGTTTCAGTTTGCCAAGTGGGGCATTGGTAACTTCAATTATTTAAGAAGCCGAATTCTATTTCCTAAAAGCCCGAATTTTCAGGTCATGCAACAGGTGGGAATTGGCTTCTTCATCACGGCTATCCTCACTGTATTAAAGCGCAGATTCATCTGGTGGCCCTTCTACCCGGCTGGATATGCTGTAGGTAAAGGTTGGGCCATGACATGGCTATGGTTTTCAATTTTTTTGGGATGGTTAACCAAACGGCTCCTTTTCGCTGGTGGTGGCGTCAAATACTATCGGATGATGTTACCACTTTTTCTGGGCTTTATTTTTGGCCAATTTACGGCGGGTAGTCTTTGGAGCCTCCTCGGAATTATCCTGGGTAAGAATGTTTATACGATGTTTCCGTAAGACGACAATTTGCGCCGTGGCCACTAATTAGAGAGCCCTGAAATGGCTATTCTTCTTAAAACTCCGCAGAAATAGCAGGAATAAGAGTGTCGTTTTTTGGTTAAAAAGATAATCGAAGGGTGGGCTTTTTAAAAAAGGGGGGCCGTGCAAATCTCAACTTTTTTGAGTGCTGGCACTACGCAATATTACGACGATGGTTTGGTGAAAAACTCCAAGACGAAAGAGCGATCACGGATTGCACTAAGACCTGTAGTCAAAAACCTGCTCTACCATTCCTGATCATGCCTGCCCTTGGCTTGATCAGGAATGGTGACACGTATAGTCATACTCTCCAGAGCCTAATCATCGGGCAGAGGTAATGTAGAGCAAAGCATACTCCTTTTTGGCTTCAGGTATTCGTCATAAAAAAGGGGTTGCCGGAACCTAACCAGCAACCCCTGATACGAGCCGAAAATATAAGTCGCAGACTAGGACTCGTCGTAGTCCTTGATGTGTCGCATCCAGATATTTCTAAAGCGGACCGGATCTCCGTGGTCCTGTAACTTCAGCGGGCCGGATGGGCCGTGTGGAGAATTGTAGGAGGACAGACTTTGGTGACCGGTTGGCCCTTGCGCCGGTTGCCGGTTGTGAAGTAAGATGCCATTCAGAAAGACGGTCAGGTAAGCTGGGCTGGTCAGGTCGTCACCGTCGTATCTTGGGGCTTCAAAGACAATATCGTAGGTTTGCCATTCACCGGGTTGGCGACAGGCGTTAACCTTTGGCGGATATTGACCGTAGATGGCACCGGTGAGGCCATCAGCATAGGTCAAGTTCTCGTAGCCGTCTAACACCTGTACCTCATACAGACCCATCAGAAATACGCCGCTGTTACCGCGCCCCTGGCTATCGCCTTTTACTTCTGCCGGAGCCGCCCACTCCAGGTGCAGTTGGCAATCGCCAAATTCTGCCTTGGAAACGATGTCACCTGAGCGGGTGACCTCCATGTAACCATTTTCAACTTTCCATCCTGGATTACCACCACCGACTTTTTGCCAATTGGAGAGGTCTGTGCCATCGAACAAGACGATAGCGTCGGAGGGCGCGTCGGCGCTGGTCGCGCCGGGGGAAATGACTGTGGGTTGGGGGCGCTGTCCATCGTGAACACGCCACTCAGAATCCGGAAGGAATGGGGTGTGGTCGTAACCTACGTTTGCCATGTTGGTATCAACTCCTTTTTGTTTTGTTGCATAATTTAAATGCGATGGGAAAAAACTCTATCTAACCATTAGCGAGCACCGCAGGCCTGCAGACAGGCCTGCATGTGGCCGCGTGATTCAGCGGCGATGGTGCAACATTGCTCCAACGCGTACTCTTTGGCACCGATTACTTCCAGATTCAGCGGTCCAGTATATCCGTTTTCATGTAAGACACGAATATAGCCGACTAGGTCGATGTCACCGCGGCCGTTGGCTTGCATCTCGGGTTTTCCCGGTGCCCGGTGGCCTGTCACGACGGTATCGAACTGTTGGCCATCGGCGTCCGACGCTGAGGTCTGGAAATTGCCTTCGCAGTCACGGATATGTACGTGCTTGACCCGTGAGACAACAGCGGCAATAGCTTCGACCGGATTTTCACCGGCCCGATGAATATGAGACGGATCCATGTCGATGCCGAAAGCCGGAGACGAAATCTCCTCCATGGCTCTCAGGGTGGTTGGCGTATTGTAGATGCTACCTCCAACGTGTGCTTTGACACAAAGTGTAACACCGTACCGTTCTGCCATCTGGGACAAACTACCCAACGAATCAATTACTTTCGGCCAGGCCTCATCATCATCGCTTTTTCCACCGGGACCGCAGTTGACGATCGGAATCCCAATCTCGACCGCAGCCTGGAAAGCCCTCTCCATCTTTTCGGCATCTTGTGACGGTTGTTCCATTGCCAGCAGTTCAAGTTGGTAGGAATTGGCCAATTGCCTGATTTCATCGGCCAATTCCTGCCAACGATCGAGCACTAGGTGTTGGCTCATGCCGTCGATGGCTGAAACCTCAATACCGTCGTAGCCAGCCATAGCAATGGACTTAAAGGCGGTTTCCATATCAAAACCGCCAAATAGGACTGAATTTGCACCGAGTTTCACTGAATAACTCCTTATAAATACTATAATTTAAAGATTTCGAAATTCGAAACCCAGTCTAGCCTATGCGTTCTGGGTAACCGGATTGCCCTTTAGCGTTGGCAACGGATGTGGGCGGAGCAGAATTCCACCCTGTTCGTATGACTCAATAGCCGCCCAGGTGTACTCCAGCGTGGCCAGGGCATCCCGGCCGGAAGCGCGGATCTGGTTGGTTGGCACATTATTGGTCACATCTTCTAGGAAGGCGTGAATTCGCAACGGGAAGGTCTCACCAAAATCCGAAGAGCCGGACTCATGTACCACCGGGCCGGGTGAAGCTCCAACGCCCAATTTTTCCGGCGCCGCCGCTCCCTCGGTACCGGGCGCTGGCCAGAAGGTCACCTTCTCGATACAGTTCTCAATGCAGAAGGTGCCTCGGGTACCACCGACTTCGACGCTCCACCAACCACCTAAGCCAAAGGTTGTATCGCCCCTCTGGCTCAGCAAGTAACCGATGGCACCGTTTTGAAATTTGACGTGGATGCTGTTGATCGATACCATCACATCGCCCGCTTTCTTACGGAAACTGGGCTGGCTCATAAAGGCTTGTACGTGCGTAATATCGCCGCAGAAGTGGCGCATTACACTAAAGGGGTGAGCTAAAAAGGCCTTGACATGAAAATAGGGAAACCCTTTGACACGGAGCGATCCCTGTGGCCCGTAAGTTTGTTCACCACCAGCAAAGCCCATTTTGTGTAAGCAGTAAACCACTTCACCAATCTCACCATCATCCATATACTGCCTGGCCCGTTCAGCCGGTGGGGTGAAATAGTGGTTCAGGTTGCAGGCCAGATAGACACCCTGTTCATCGGCTTTAGCCACCATCTGGCGGGCTTCGTTGATATCGTTGGAAATCGGTTTTTCTACCAAAACGTGTTTGCCGTGTTCCAGTGCCATCATGGTAGGCTCAAAGTGCCAACTACCGTTTTCGTTTCCACCGGTACTGACATCAACGATATCGAGTTCCTCGTTCTCCAACATCTCCTTCTGATCGTAGTAGGCTTTGGCGCCTAACCGTTCCGCCGTTGCATCGGCCTTTTCCTTAACCATATCGCAGACTGCTACCAGATCTGCCAATTCGTTCTGGTCGTAGCAGTTTGCGTGATTATTACCAATACCACTTAGACCAACAATGCCAACTTTGAGTCCCATCTATATATTCCTCCTAATTCTAATGTAACGGTTTCAGAGTTTATCTAACGATCTAACGTCTAAGTTGCGTCGAGCTGCTTATTAGTACTACAGCCGCACGCTTTGTCAATAATATTTCAGCTTGTCTCCTGTTCATAAGGCAGGGCTAATAGACAAAAAAATATCCCTGTATGATAGCGGATTATTTTCAACACCTCTGTTTTGTAAGTTGATGTCAGTAGCAAGATAGTGGCTATCAATCTCTGTGGTTGAGGTAAAGTTAAGGCTAGAGTTCTTTTGTCTTTCAACCTGAGTTGAAACAGAAAATAGAGATCAAGAAAGATATAAATCTTTTATAAAGCATTTGCGTTGGTAGGAACTGCAGGAAGTTGTAAGCCCTGAACCGAAGGTCGTATCATAAGTTGGTGAAAGGCCAGTATTGATTACTTGATTGGCCAGGTCAAGACGTAAACTTTAATTTGGTTGATAAGTAGGTTGAATTGGCGTCTTTTCTCATGTTTCCTGCAAGGACTAGATTTCAAGCCTCTGGAGTTGGTGAGTCAACAAGGTACAGACAAAACCGAAATCTTTCGCCTCCCGTCATTTCAGAACAGATCAAAGCACAAAATTCAAACTATATGATGCGCATCACCAAACCAATGAATGTAATTTTATGCTTTCCATCAACACGGTTTTATCTAATCATCATACCAGCCAATTCGTAAGCTCTCGATCTTAAACTTGCTAATTTACCGTTATTCTCCTGGGCACCAGGTTTCCGTTGGAACACCCCATGTGCCTTCGATGACCAATCACCAAATCGTTAAAAGAGCCCATGCCGCCATATGCCCCAAGCAGGTATTCGATGCCTGATCGATCTGCCTTTAGCAGCAGTTTCCTCGTTGTAGTCATATACTCTAACCAATGGGATTCACCATCCGCCTCGAGTAAATCGATAATTTGATCAAGGATTTGCACCAGTTCTTTATACTTAGAGTTCAAACCCCACTCCAGATCGCTGCTGACCACAGCCTCGGCTGACGGTGTCGCTGCAGTATGGTCGTCCCGCGCTGCCAATAGCGCTTCAATATCAGAAGGTTGGAGGATGACGTTATCGATAATCGGCTCGCTAAACTGAGATTCCTCGCCCTCACGATCTACCCCAACCCAGTTTTTCTCTATCGGCATCCCTTCATCGCTTGCCGCCCGTTTAATCTGCCAAGTAATAGTGGCTGAGTCTGGTTCTGAAGAGGATTCGATGTCCATAGCTAGTGCTTATCGGTGGCCTGACCTAACTGGTCAATTGCTACCGCAGATAGGTCTCATTGCGCAACCAAACGATCTCTTCCTCGTCGGTCCATTCCCCAGTCAGTTTACTACCCCACACGCAGGTGCCAACAATAGCTCCCACCTCTAGCAACCAAATCAGGTAGACGAAGATGGAAGATGCCGGAGACCACAGACTTAGTGCTCTCTGAGCCCGGGCGGCGCCTAAGGGGCCAGCCGCCCTCTACGCGCTGATCGATGTATTCGCTGAAAGTTAGTTCCTTGCTTGCGTCGGCCTCTCGAAGGTAGGTCGACGCAAGCAAGGCAACAATGGCAACCATACAGACCAAGACTCCAAAAAAAGATACCGACAATCGGGTTCCTCACCTTACCGTACTGGATAACAGTGAGAGTGACAAATATACCGGCGAAAGCCAAACTAACGAGGAGTAAGACGTTGAGGATCATCGGTGGGTTCCAGTTGACTAACAACTGGTAGATCCATCCTGCAACAACCATGGTGACAGTACCAAGGCCAACAAGGAAAAAAGAGGAGATGCCAAGTTTACCCGAAGGCTGATAAACTTCAACCATTTTCGCACCTGAATGGTGTTATAGTGTCGCTTTTGTTTCCTTTCCATACTTATAATATCTTACCCTTGTAACCTCAATTATTTCAATCCAAAGTAGGTAGTGAACGGTTGTTCTAAGTGGGGGTTAGACTAGCATATCTGACGAACTACTGAAAGATCGATTCTTCTGTATATTTTCTTTGCCTGGTAGAAACTTCTGTCTAGTAATGGGTGATTCACTGCAGATGATGAGTCTTGGAAAAGCTGTACTTTTCGTTGAATAGATAGTGAAGCGAAAATAGCAAATTATGGTAACTTTCTGCATCGTGGGCCAGGATAAATTAAGAATTAAATTGGAGGTTAGACGATAGACAATAAAAAAAGCCCGAAGCGAGTAGCCTCAGGCTTTCAGTCAAGGTCAGTCGACTATTAAATCAGAATCGGATCACAGTTTCTTTGCTTTGATACCAGCCCAAGTGGTCGGCAGTTTATCTTGTAGTTTAACAGCGGTTGCACCCCCTAAAATAGGGTCGACTTCAGCGAAGAATCCGGCTTTATCTTTGGCAGCTTTAGGAAAGATCTTCACTGCCTTCATCGTTGTGTCGTCAAAATGAAGATTGGCGTAGTCGTGTCCTCCACCTTCACCACAACGATAAACCAGAACGTTCGCACCCTTTTTGAGTGAAACTTCAATGTCAAAATTGACCTGTGTAGGGTGTCCTGTCCATTTTGTGTCGTTGTGCCACTTTTCCCCGTTGATCCAGATCTGAGCATAGTCGTCCTGTGCTGGGGACATGATCGACTTCATATCATCTGGTGCATCGAGGACGAGAATCTGATAGGTGTCGAAGTTGCCGGTGTCGTTCAAACCGTATCGGCTGGACATATTCCGACCTGGCTTATCATCCTTGCTCGGTTCCTCCGGCTTCGAACCTAAGCTGATTACTGTCCAATCACCTTTGGCACCTTTCATCTGGTTCTTACCCCAGTCGATCTTGACGGTTTTGGTTTTCAGCAGTCCTGCTTTCGTTGATAATTCGACTTGCGTCAATTTACCGCTAGTTCCCTCTTTTATCAGGTCTTTGGGACCTGATGTATTAAATCCACCGCTGTCCATGTAACCGCCATCGGGAGCGTACCATAGGTAGATCCAGGGGGCATCTGGACGTTTTTGTTCGAGGGGGGCGGCCGTTGGTTGGGCCATAAGTGCATCCCCTTTGAGAGGGCCACCCGTAACGTTGGCTTTTGCTAATACTAGCTGTGGTAAAGCGAGAATGCTAGCAATAGCAATTAGCGTCAGAAACTTAAATGTGCGCATTCATTAATTCTCCTGATCAAAAATTGGTTTGATTTTGCTAAATCGTGTTACCCATTGGTTCGATTCATGACCCTGTTAACACGATCTCTAGTTGCATTATAGCAGATTCTGAAAAAAAAACAAGCCTTATTTTATCTCATTTTTTAATTATTATTAAGAATGTGATGATGAATTGGGATTGTTTTTGCCGTGATTAGGAATTGTTCGCTTTTGGGTCGATTTTTAGCTGCAATTGTTATTCTTACTACTATATTTGTGTTGTGTTTTTCAATCTCATGTCTAAAATAAAAGGGCATTGGGTCCGTACATGCGATTTTGAGCTAGGAGTAAAAAGATAATAATTCAGATAAAGGACAACTATCACTAGGAGCAGAAAAGAGATGCTCCTGAGCCCAAGGCTCTGGCCTGCAATCCAGGGTGGAGGAATTTAAGCCCCTTGGTCGCTATAGCACGAAAAGTGGAGACACAAGAACCCGTTAGGTCATATCTTTGGAAAAAGAGCTAAGTTCTAGGACGGATAAGAGTTTTCGTTGGGATACCTATTGGGTAACATACATTATTATTCGTCTATATCTGACCACTAAACTTATCCCGGCGATGACTCGCGGCCTTCTTGGTCAGCCTTTTCCCTGAGATGATATTTTGAGAATTCAATATATCCGTTCCGTTTCTCTTAACGATTCTCAATCCAATCTAACATCCACATGACCTAACTCTTCTGAAGAATTAGTGTATCGCCGGCTCTAACTTATATGAGCAGAAAGCAGAGCGATGAGTGCTATCTTCATGCGGCCATGATTAAGTAGCGTAACCATTCCTGGTGTGGATTCAGAATCTTATAGGACAGACCAACAGGGATATGAATCATGTCTCCCTCGGTGATCTCCTGAGCTTCACCGTCGCTTTGAAATATCCCCCGGTTTTCCAAAACATAATAGACCTGTTCGGTGTGAGGATAACACCGTTCAACTGCCTCGCTGTTTGGTTGCACTGCCTCACGATCAATGAACTCCATTCCCCGTAAACAGTTGACGGCTCCTTCGCGTCCGAGTTGTCGCCACCGAACAGCACCGACACCGTCGTCTTGTGGAGGGACCTGGTTCCAATGGCGAATTGTGAGTTGGCCACCGTTTCCTTCTACGTCCATGCTAATGACATGGTGTTCCAGCCAGGTTTCGTTCATATCGTTGAACATTTGGTGGTGAGCACCAGACGGGAGGTAGACAGCGTCACCGGATTTTACAGGATAGCGCTTGCCGTCCCAAAGAACTTCCCCTTTTCCACTCAGGATGTAGTAGACCTGCTCCAGATTTTCGTGTTTGTGATGGTCGGAGGTCTTACGTCCCTGAAGTGCGTGTCGTGCAAAACCGTTGAAGCGTTCCAGACGGTCACGGTCGTCTTTGGTCTCTCGGTCAAGAGCGCGCAACCCGCCCCAATGAACCGCACTGAGATGCGCAATTTTAGGTTGGACCTGGCGCCAATTTTTTATGTAAGCCATTTCTTGTCCTCAACTTCTATCGTTTAAAGTCTAATTCACAGAAGATGGTTAAAAATCTGGGATTGCTAAATAAATATATACGATATGCAGTAAAAATAAAAGGAGTCTATCATGCACGGTCCAAAAGGTGGATCTGATAACAAAGTAAACAGCGGAAACGTAACAGACAGACAACGCTACGAATGCAAACAATGTGGCTGTAATTAGACTTAATCATACCGGCATGGCTATAGATTAGAAGCTATTTCAAAACGGCCTCAATGTAATGAGGATGCAAGCAAGGTGAAATAAAGCTTGCTAGATCTGAATTTCTCTTCCCCAACCAACAACCCGTCTTCGGAAGTTTGGCCGCCATACCAAAGTCGGCTCAACCTTCCATCGACGCCTGTAAGGCCGCAATTTACCACCATCTTCATCTTTCTTAGTCTGCTTGTTTTTAGGCTCCGGACAGACCAATTCAATGTCGCCTTTCAACCGCCTTTGGCCAAGCGGATCACTCTCGTACCCCTTATCCGCTATGATGCGGACAGGATTTTGCCGCGACCGACCACCACCTTTTCTTGGCCCCGCAATCTTCTCAATCGTGGCTTCCAGGAGTTTTATTTCACTCGCCGAGGCTGAATCCAGATCAGCACCGATAGGCACTGCTTGGCCATCGACCACCGCCATCCACCCTTGCTGCCTTTGGTCTTTCCAAGGCCTGAGCCCCTTTTTTTGCCGAGGTCAAACTGCCATCGGCCAAGGTTTCTTCCCAATCTAACTGGCCCTGTAGGTCCAGTTAGGACAGGAACTTAGGCCATATTTGGAGCCAAACACTTTGCTCTTCCCACTGCTGTAATCTGCGCCGGCAAATGCTAGCTGATGGGTATCGATCAGGTAAGTGGTTCCATCCGGCCCCAGTTGGCCAGACCCAGATAATGCCGTCAAACACTTCCTTGTTGCCTCTGGGCTTGGGTTCACCTTTTGGTGAAGGCTGAGGTTTTGGCCACCAGGGTCCAAGTCTGATCCATTGTTCATCGGTGACAAATGGTTTTAGTTTGGCCATAAAAAGTTCCTTTTTAGACCCAACTAAAACTAGACCTAACTCCTTTAGATGGACAAGTTTAAATTGTATTTAGTTTTGAAATAGCTTCTACCGTTGTGCCTGTTGTTAATAGGATTGTCTTGCCGAGGGCGCAAGATCGCGCTTTTGATTTTGTCGTTAGTGTTTTACACGATGCTTTCCGATGGGAGGTTAAACTTTTTCATGGTCATCTTTTACATCGGAATGTTATGTCTTTTGGATATTCTCCCTTCTTTCAACACGCTGGCCCTACAGAATTCATCGACGAAGTTCGATACAAGACCGATTAGAACTTTTCTCCTGGCTCTTGCTCTGACCTTTTTCATCAGCATGGTAAGTATTCTGACCGCCCTTGAACTCATCAATACTAAAGGCGGACTGAGGCACATAGATCTATTTTTTTACCCTGACATATATAGTGTCTCGGCTTATGAATTCCAGCGGCTTTGGAAAGAGACCGTTGGTTGGAAAAGACAAGCGGGATTTATGACGATTGTGATCCCGCAGAAGGTTTTTTTTGTGTCCAGCTGATAAGACTCTTTTATCAAGGCTAAAATTTGTTTCTTTTGATGATCCTAGAACATCAAATTTGTCCTCCTTGTCAGAGCCAAAATATCCATAGTCAGGGCATCGACATCATTGGTGTGGACAGTGATGGAAATGTAGAGGAACTCATTCCGCTCTGGCTTGAAGTTAGCATAAATCTTGTATATCCGATGGAGGTGCAAGCGGGGATAGATGTCGTCCACACCGCACAGAAAATACGGACGTGATCTACGGATGGCCGGTGGTTTTAACAAGTGTGTATTAGCACAAGGTAAAGCGGCAATTGATGCTGAACTTACCCGGCATCATGCCACTTATTGAACAAGGCGGCTACATCCCAACGATTGATCACTCTATTCCACCAGATGTTTCCTATGAGAACTTTACTTACACTACTGGTAATAGAAAAAAGAGTGGATCGGCGTTGACAGTTGATCTACCATTAAGACGTACCGGGGGAAGGATGGCAACAGCAGATGATCGCATCAAAGCAATAGGTTCGATTATCCTGAATATATCCCTGTACCCGTCAATCTTTCTACTGGCGATGTGGATGGAATATCGAGAGGCACTTGTTCTTTTGCCTTTCCGTTTACCGGGATAGAAGATCTCTGAGCGGATTGACCATTAGCGCTCAATAGGACTCAAGTGGCAGATAGTGTCAATAATTAAAGTAGTAAATTCCACGAGCGCAGATGAGTGCCATGATTGGAACTTGGTTGCCAATTAAGATCGCAGTCATTGTTGTTCCATCAAATCAGTGTTATACTTTCTCATCTCCATCTCAGATTAGTATCCCTTAGATTCACTTATTAGTCTGATATGGAAGATCTCTTATTTCAACCTTAACTTTTCCCCAACAGGTTCTACAGTTGCCAGACTAGGCAGCACAGAAAGAATCAACATTTAAGACAGGGAGTCAGATATGAACCGAGTAAAACTACCCTCCGATCAAGGTCGAGGACAAGCTTACAGCTGGATAATTTTATTGATAGTGGCTGGGTTATCCCTTTCAATTACTTCGGCCCAAGAGTGGAAAGTGGTTCGTGAGGACGATTTCGCCCGCGCCGACGGTATAGAAGGTGATTTAAAAGCGGTCTATTTTATAGATCAGAATAGTGGGTGGGCCGTTGGTTTGCAGGGGCTCGTGCTACAAACAGCAGATGGTGGACAAAGTTGGGAAAAGGTGGACCTACAACAGGAGCGGGTTCGTGACTTATGGAATATCTACTTCAGCACCGATAAAGTGGGGTTCATTACTGGAACCAGCGGCCTGCTCTTGATGACAGCAGATGGTGGACAAACCTGGAACCAACCTGAATTGAACAATCGTCGTCGAATTACCCGAGCCTGGATGGTGACAGAACAACTCGGTTTTATGGTCGGCGAGAATAGTACTGTCTTGAAAAGTGTAGATGGAGGGCAAACCTGGTTGGGTGAATCGGAACGGGTACGAGTAGGTGAGAAGCGAACTAATCTGGACGACATCTGTTTTGTTTCGCTGACTGAGGGATGGATCGTTGGTTCCTTCGGTACAGTGATGCACACCACCGATGCGGGTGAAAGCTGGGAGCAGATTGCCCTGGAAGAAATTGACCATAACCTGTATGCTGTTTTCTTTATTGATCCGCAGACCGGGTGGATTTCAGGACAGGAGGGTCTTGTTCTCCACACCGCTGATGGTGGGCAAACCTGGAATCAGCAAGAGACCGACGCCTACGACGATCTGCACGACATCGTCTTTATCGATAAGCAGAGGGGTTGGGCGGTAGGCGGTGACATTTTCGCCAATATGATTCTGCATACCGCAAATGGCGGCGAAACTTGGGAACCACAAAGTGGGGGGCGGTCCACAGCTCTGCGCTCTATCTCGGTACACAAGCAAGAAGAGACGCACCATATCTGGATTGGCGGTGGGGCTGGTATCATTCTGCACGGACAGGCGAATTAGAATTAGCCGTCGATATCTGTTGCTGGTAAACTTCGGCGATCTCCTCCATCTGATGGGTCGACTTTTCGCCCAGCCTGACTACTTTTTTGTTGACCAGACTGTAAAAAGTTGACCCCGCTGAATAGCCTAATCCAACGTTATGCGTGGTCATCAGAATCCCTTTTCCATCGATCTTTAGTTCCTCAATCCGGCTAAGCAGTGAATTGACCGCAACTTGATCCAGGCCAGAAAAAGGTTCGTCCAACATCAAGATTTCTGGATTGTTAAGCAAGGCTTTGGCGATCATAAACTTCTGCATCATACCGCGAGAAAACAGACGAATAGGCTGGTTGCTATTTGCCGCCAGCCCCACCTCTTCTAACAGGTAATTGATGCGAGTGGACAGATCGCGAAGCCCATAAATTTCCCCCAAAAATCGCAGGTTCTCTTTAGCGGTTAAGTCTGGATAGGCAAGCGGTTCATGCACTACTAGACCGATCGCTCGACGGAATTTCGGGAGTTGGTCTTTGACGGTTTCTCCCCTATAGAGAAGCTCACCGGAAGTGAAGGATTCGAGTGTAGCTAAGATCTTGATCAGAGTGGTTTTTCCAACTCCATTGGGACCGAAGATAACGGTAACCTGGTGAGAAAATAGCGTTAGGTTAACGTCTTCCAGCAAATCTAGATAGCCGAACCGTTTATAGATCTGCTGTGCAGAGAGCAAGGCCGGCACTACCCTGTTACCACCGTGAATCTTGACCCACGGTCAAATGATAGTAATAGTTGCCCTTCGTTCGCTATTATAATCGAATTGAATGGATTCATTGGGGGTAGATAGATCATGGATCAGCATCCGTACCTAGTTGAGGATGCTAATGTTATTGGGATTGGCCTTGTCCTTTCAATCGTAACTTGTGGCATTTATTTTCTTTTTTGACAGCATAAGCAAATGAGTGTTTTTAACGCCTGGTTAGGACGCAGGGATTTTTCCTTTTGGCAATATTTCTTATTGAGTATTGTCACCTGCGGTATTTTTGGCATCTACTATGAGTATAAGATGGGACGGGCAATTGTTGAAATACAAGAACGAAATGGTTTGAGGGTTAATTCTGACCTGCCGACCATTAGCCTTATCTTGGCTATATTTCAACTACAAATTATCTCGGTAGCGATTCAACAATCCGAGATTCACAAGTTTTACAGTGAAACTGCCAATATTTAACGACACACTCTTGGCCTGACTATTTTTGGCTTTTCTAATGGTCGCCAATTTGACCATTTGGAGGCCAAATGCGATCGCCGAAATCAACTTTATTCCCTGCCTATTCCATTCGGTAACTGAGATACCCTGCCCCGGCTGTGGGATGACACGGGCGTGTATTTCCATTGCACGAGGTGATTTTGAGACGGCGTCGCTTTTCCACCCTTTTTCTTTTATCTTGGTTGGTATGGCCGTTGCGGTCTCTTTTTGGCTGCTAAAAATCAGACAGTGGTGGAGCGATCTACCTTAATATCTGCGATCGGGGATTGTTGCCAGGTGGAATTGTTATCGCTTTAGGACACTGGATTTACAAACTAAGCACTAATGGCACGGACGGTTTTTTCAGCCGCATCTGATAAACTATCAGCAGTAATCAGATCCAGACTGGATTGTGAAAGAATCTGCCGACCAAGTTCAACATTCGTCCCTTCCAGTCGAACTACTAAAGGTACGTTCAGGTTGACCTGCTTAACTGCTTCGAGGATCCCGTTAGCAATCGTATCGCACTTCATAATCCCACCAAAAATATTAACTAGTACAGCTTCAACTTTAGAATCACTCAGTATCAATCGAAAAGCGTGAGCTACCGCTTCGGTGGTGGCGCTCCCTCCAACATCCAGAAAGTTAGCCGGTTCGCCCCCATGGAGCTTGATCACATCCATTGTTGACATAGCCAACCCCGCGCCGTTGACCATACAACCGATGTTTCCGTCCAAGCTAATGTAACTCAGACCGGAGGCTTTGGCCTCCAGCTCGCGGGCGTCCTCTTCGTGTTCGTCGCGCAGGGCCTCAATCTTCGTCTGACGATACAGGGCATTGTCATCGAAGTTAATCTTAGAATCTAAGGCAATAATTTCAGATCCCTCTTTACCTGCTACAATCGCCAGTGGATTGATCTCTACTAGTGAGCAGTCACATGCCACAAAGGTTTGGTATAGGTTGGAGATTAGCTTAGTTGTTGGCCGGATCAGTTCGGCGGACAAGTTCAAACCAAAAGCCAGTTGGCGAGCTTGAAAATCTTGCAAGCCGACCGCCGGATCCACCGTCTGTTTGATGATCTTGTCCGGCGTTTCGGCGGCAACTTTCTCAATATCGACACCCCCTTCTTGGCTGGCCATGAGGGTAATGCGGGAAGTTCCTCTGTCAATGACCATTCCTAAGTAGAGTTCGTTCTCAATTTCACTGGCCTCAGCGACCAAAACTTTTCGAACCAATTTGCCTTCGGGGCCCGTTTGGTGGGTTACTAACTGCATACCGAGAATCTCTTCCGCATGGGTTTTTACCTCGGTAGGATTTTTGGCTAATTTGACACCGCCACCTTTACCACGGCCACCAGCGTGGATTTGGGCTTTGACCACGTACAGGTCGGCATCTAGTTCAACAGCAATTTCTTCAGCCTCAGCAGGCGTTTTAGCCACTTTCCCTCGTGGAATAGCCACACCGAAGGAGGCTAAGATCTCTTTGGCCTGATACTCATGAATATTCATTATTTTTATGATTCCCTACTGAATTTTCGGCGGCCAGTGTAACACACCATTCGGAAAGTTGACAACCGTATTTGGAGAGAGTTAGTCGGGAATAATAACGGATGAGATACACCTAGACTCAACTTTTTCAACTTTGAAACGGCATCAATTTTGATTGGAATCTGGTTTGGAATGGTTCCCTCACAGGCAATCAATCAATGCTGGCGCCTCAGTTGGGCCATGGAGTAGCCCCGAAATGATAGGCATATCAGCGTCAACGGGCCTTCGATACGAGCCGGTTTTTTCCAGAAGAGAGCATCAGCAAAACAGGCCTGACTCTTGATGAGTTGGAAGCTTAGCTCCATACTACTTTGGGCTTTGTAGGTGTCGAGGACTGCCCATTCATCGAGTTCCTGCGGGTCGAGGTTAGTTGCCAAAACGAGGCCGCTACCCAACCGGATCTCCTTGGCCATGGCATTTGTCCTGTTGGAATACTGGCGTCTTAGCTTGGTTCGAATGGGCAGACGCCTCAATCCTTCATCACCAAAACTGTCAGGGTAAGGGATGATTACATTTTTGTACAGTTCCTGGTCTTTAGGATCGGTAATTGGGAAGCTTTGAAGCCGAGGGAAGGGCAAAACGGTTTGTTGCTTTGGACCGACTGACCGATAAAATTTCGACCAAATGCCCTTAATGCATGAGTGACGTGAGGGTATTGCTGCCTGTAGTCAGACATGTTGGGGTTGCGCTGGGTTTGATAATACCCCTGCCCGTCTTGCAGTGCGCCTCACTTATCAAAAACCTTTCGGCCATCAGCGCCATCTATTGCGAAGCCCCCATTTTGCCAGCAAAACCGTTTCGGCAAACGTGTTTTTTGAGAGGTGCCGGGGAGGCTATCTGCGGCCAGCCTTCAGCCCCAGATTACCGGTCAGAAAGTTGCAACCGGTCTTATATTCGTACATCCCGGTCATGACGGTTACACGAGTGGCCAGCACAGGGGACTGGTAGCATAACAGCGTTCGAATACCACTCCTTTTTGGGATAACAGGTCAAGACTAGGCGTTTGGATCCGAGGGTTGCCCAAAGCTCCCAAAGTTACGGCATGTTGGTCATCGGTCATTAGAAAGACAATGTTGGGTCGGATGGTGGCTAATTCTCCTTAAACTATTGGAGGGAAAGTTAAGTTGGCCCCCATACTCAATCTCACTCGCTAGTTGATTAGTGGTAAAAGCAACTCCTTTACTCCAATTCGTCTCAGCCTTGGTTTCAGGTTCACGTAGAGCAGAGTAGAGATTAAAAGACATAAACGTAAAATTAAGGCGCAAAGTCTATTCCAAGATGATAAAATAGAATCTCGATTGGTTACAGATATACGTGAATTACAACCCTTTTTCAGAGTTCAAAATTAGGAGTTAAAGCCCCGTGGAAAAGATCAGTATAGGTATCATTGGCAGTGGTGGTATCGCTCGTGGCGCACATCTGCCTAACTATCAGAAAATGGATCAGGTTGATATTTTAGCCGTGGCAGACATCAACTTGGAAACAGCCAAAAGGGCTGGCGAAGAGTATGACGTCCCTCATATTTTCACCGACTACGAGGAACTACTCAAAATTGAGGAGATTGACGCAGTTAGTATCTGCACACCGAACGCTTTTCATGCATCCCCCTCGATTGCCGCCTTGCAAATGGGTAAGCACGTGCTGTGTGAAAAACCGATGGCGGTAAATGCTCAGGAGGGGGGAGCCATGGTTGAAGCGGCCAAAGAGGCTAACAAGATCCTGCAAATTGGATTGGCCTCTCGGTTTACCCCACAGTCGGAGTATCTGAAAGGGGTGATCGAGAGCGGTCGATTAGGTGAAATCTACTACGGTCGAGCGGTGTCGATGCGTCGGCGCGGTATTCCGAGTTGGGGCGTTTTTATCCGCAAAGACATGTCCGGCGGGGGTACCCTCTATGATATCGGTGTGCATGCTATTGATCATGTAATTTGGCTGATGGGCGCGCCAAAACCCGTATCCGCTTTTGGTGCGGCCATGACCAAGTTTGGACATCGACACGACGTCATCAATAGTTGGGGGCCGTGGGACGTGGAAAACTTTGACGTTGACGACTTCGCCGCCGGTAGTGTTCGCTTCGAGAATGGAGCTCTGCTGACTATCGAGAGCGCCTGGGCTTCAAACATCGAAGATATTGGAGGATCCTTTATCTTGGGAACGGATGGTGGAGTTCATGTGATTGGTGACAAAGTTTACGAACAACGCAACGGTAAGTTGGCGGAGACTCCACTCCAATTGCCTTCCGGCGGATCCGGGCATCAAATTGAGATTGAGCGATTCATCGAGGCTATCCGTAACGATCTACCTTCACCGGTTGACCCGGAAGAGGTGTTAAATGTGCAGAAAATTATGGACGCCATCTATCAATCCAGTGAAACGGAACAATCGGTTGCTATTGGGTAGCTCTGGTTTTAGTAGTCCTGAACATGCAGTGTTAGTATAATCTCGATTCTCTTTCGCTAGATTTTCTTTAGCTAACTGGTGAGGTGGATCATGCATTGCCCGTATTGCAACTCTCAACCGATTGTGAACAACGGTACCATTAAGCAATGGGAAACAGAAACATCAGTGCCATGAATGCAACAGATAATTTGTTGCAAACCCATTCGGCCCGCCTATTTCTCCAGAGAAACTAGGAGTCATATCGACAAACCCTGGCCAGAAAAAATCCCTTTGGCCGGGATTGCGCCTGCTTGTTAGTCTGTCGGGACATTCGCGAACTCAGAAAGTCCTTCAGGAGAGGTTACAGTATGCAGAAACTAATTAGATTGACCACCGGTTTTCTACTACTGGTGGCTATATTTGTAATGGGTTGTGGAGGAAAGGCCGTACCTCTAACTAAAGCCGAGGAAGAAAGCGACGCCAAAAAGGTTGGTCGCATTTTCGAAATGAGAACCTACCACTGCAACGACGGCAAACTGGATGAACTTCAGGCCCGCTTCCGTAACCACACCAACAAGCTATTCGCAAAGCACGGCATGGAGGTGGTCGGTTATTGGGTGTCTATAGATGAAAAAGATACGTTTTTTTACATTCTGGCTTTCCCTGATAAAGAAGCTAGTAACAAAAGCTGGAAGGCGTTCATGAGTGATCCCGACTGGCAGAAGGCATATGCTGATTCGATTGTCAACGGCAATTTGATTAAGAGTGTCAAATCACAGTTCATGACCCCCGCCGATTACTCACCAATTGAGTAGGTCACAAATGCAGACGTCAGTTACAAACCCAACGCCCTGCTGTTATTAAACCCGGTGTTTGGAACGGACCTGAAGGATTCGGATACAACCGGGTACAGGCCTACTGGCGCGATATTTCTCCAATGCACTATATTGACGCCGATACTTTACCAACCACTGTCTTTCTCGGCACCAACGATCTTATGCGCTGAAGGCTCCGGTTCTACGAGATAAAAGTCATATATGAGGATCATTGGTAATGGATTTTCGGCAGTCGTTCCCTCGATCGATTTCCGAACCGATACAGAGCGAGTTCCAGCGATATGAGGCATTGTTTCCCAGCTGCTCAAGGACAATTGGGCAGCGATAAATTCACAGAAGCAACCATAGACGGTTTGATAGAAGCCTTGACGGAAGCGATATAAATAGGTTATCAATATCTGCGGGAGGGAGGGTTACACGGTTATTGGGATCTCGACCGATTTAGGGATATTACCTTTCTTCCCGGCCTCGATTTCAACCGCTTTTTGCACTTACCTAGAACACAAGTCGAAAATTTATCTTTCTGCTAAAGAATTTTGTAGAAGTATAGGGAGGGGCGACAGATGAAAAAAATTGGACTGGGTGTGATCGGAATCAATCCAACCAATATGGGATCTACGACCAGTCTATTGGCCGGGGTACCAACATTGAACTACGAGTTGCGGGCTGTCTGCGCTAAACGCGCTGACGTCCTGGCCAAATACGCCCAGGAGTTGGGAGTCACCTATTGGACCACTGACTATCGGGAATTGGTTCAACGTCAAGATGTCGACGTGGTTGCAGTCTATTCGCCGGACCACCTGCACGCTGAACACTGCTTGGCCGCTGTCGAAGCCAACAAACACGTGATTTGCACCAAACCGATGGTTACTAATCTGGAGGATGCCAAGAAGTTAGTTAAGGCCGTCAAGGAAAAAGGGGTCAAATTTCTGGTGGGGCAGACTATGCGGTTCGACCTTCAGTTTTTGACCCTGCAACAGATGTTTGAGGATGAAGAACTGGGAGAATTAATGGCCTCAGAAGCCTACTACATCCACGATATGCGTCCGGTTTACGACTTTACCCCCTGGCGACTAGAAGCGCCACAAGATCTGATGTTTGGCGGCGTCGTGCACCCGGTCGATATTCTGCGCTGTTTTTCTGGCGATGTAGAGGAGGTTCACGCTTACGGCAGTAAGGGACAATTAACCCCGGATTTTCCATTGATGAACAACTTTTTTCTTAACCTCAAGTTCAAAAATGGCCAGATTGCGCGCGCTATGGGGCTATACGATGTAGTTCATCCACCGATACCGATGATGCAGGTCATCCTTTATGGCTCCAAAGGAACGGTCAGAGCTGACTTCACCGACAATGAAGAGGGCTCTGTTGAAGTGGTGCTAGATAAAATGCCGCTCAAACAACCCTTTAAAATGGCATGTCCACCAGAGACCGATACTAGCGTGTATGGACATGGGCAGACGGTCATCCGCTATATGTCCCATTTCCAGGAGTGTTTGGAATCCAACCTGGAACCGTCGCCTAATGTGGTTGACGGTGCCAAGTCGGTGGCGGTTGGCGTAGCAGCCTGGGAATCGATACGGACGGGTAAGCCGGTCAAGGTTTTTAACGAATTTCCAGATTGAAGATTCCAAATTCAATTAGGGGGAGATGCCCCATCGAGTTGGGAACAGACCGACACTATTACCGTCAATATACCACCACCGGAACCAACGTTGCCGACCAACCTGCATAACCTCAGATGCGAACCGTGGAAGAGGATTCCACGGCCAACTATTTCGCCTTAGCAACTACGGTTAGCGACGGCTGACCACAGATATTTTTCGTCGTAGTCCGGCTTAACAGATAGCATATTGAGCGGTACCCCGCCTAATTTAACCTACGTGCTAAATACCGATTTTTGGCACTGATAGCCATCCCTTCTGCCGTTCCTATGATGGATGAACAGCGAAGAGGCGACGGTTTTATAGACGATCGATATTACAATCAATAGTGTTCCGGACTGGTCAATGTCCGTTGAGCAGGCGGTATATCCACTGATCGATACAGCGAAAGAGCCCCATACTTGTAGCTACCGATGTAGATAGCCAACCGGTATCATCACTACACAGCTAGAGGCATAGATCCGCCGACTGGAACGGAAAACCAATCGACCACTGTCGAGTGGTTCAACTGCCCTTTTCTGGTCAAATTACAGAGCTAGATGCTTGTGATTTTAGAGAGAATTCACCAATGAAGTTTAAACCGAGTTTGTTGCTGCTGACTCTGATTTTTGTGATGGGTGTAATTCTGTTTTATGGCTGTAGTTCGCCACCTGATTCAGAGGTCGATATTTTCCTGTTAAATACGGAGTTTTTCTTTGATCCACTAGAACCCCACGGCCGGGTCGTCGGCACATCGATCGAGATTCCGTCTGAAGCCGAATACCGAGCCGAAGCCAAGGCCATTGCCACCTTGATCGATCGCTATCAGGCAGATTTAGTCGGTCTGACAGAAGTCGAAAATCGGGCTTGTGTCGAATTGGTAAGATCCTATCTGCGAAGAGGGAATGAGTGGCAGGTAGTTTTCAAAAAGGGGCGTGACACTTATACGGGGCAAGATGTAGCGGTGCTGAGTAAGTTTCCTGTCAAAGAGAGCAGTATTACTACCTTGTATTACTGACCAACGGGTAACCTATATCGACCGGGGTGAATCTAAGTCGGTACGCCCTTCCAAGATCCTCGGCTGCGAATTGCGGATTGCCAGTGAGCCAGTCTACCTGGTTATTGCGCACTTGATCTCTAAGCGGTCGAATAACGATGCCAAGCGGTTAGGGCAAGCCACCGTGGTGCGTCGTCAAGCGATTCGAGCCTTAACGAATAATCAGAACGTAATTGTGATAGGCGATTTCAACGACACTCCCAATACACCCGTTCTCCGACAATTGAGGGGATTGTCGGACGAATGGGCTGATTTTGTGCAGACAGCAGAGTCTGTTCCGTTAGAGGATCGATACACCTATATTTATCAAGACAATAGGTACCTGATTGACCACATCCTGATCAGCCCTAGTTTACAAGACGAGTTTCTAAATACGCCAGCAACCGACCGTTGCCAGATTTTCGATTCTGATGGGTTGTCGAACCACCGAGGAATGATCGTCCGTCTGCAGTTCGCCGATTTTTAGCCAGAGAAAAGCCAGAAATGGCGTCGCTGTTCGTGCTGTTACACCTGCCAATTGATGGTAAAGACGTTATCCGCAACGTTCTTATAATCCACGATATGCCTGTCTCAATCGGATCGTCAAATCGGTCGAGTGTAGATCTGCCGATTTTCAGCGTACGGATCCAAGATGGTGATGCCATCTTGACCAAATTTAGCTGTGACCGGGGTTCCCAGTCCACGTTCCAAATAGTCGAAATTGGCATCTCGCACAGTTTGGGCGGCTTCGATCAAAACCACAGAGAGTCGTCCTTCCTCAGGGGTTGGAAACGTAGAGCGTAAATCCTCCAGTGGTGTCTGATTGAATTTACGCCGTAAAATGGCTAGAATGCAAGCTACTAAGCTGTCTTTGCCATAACCCACATAGGTTTGAGAGCCGTCAGGCCGACGCACATCTCGGGTGAAGTGGGTATTGGAGGTTCTCGACCCTCCCCCTTCCAGCGTGTAGCGCAGTCCACGATATTGGGAATCGGATTCGATCTTGCCGTCGGTCATCAAAAGTTCCGACTCCTGATTAACGGGGCCTTCAAAATCGGCGGGTGTAATCCAGTTATTGACAAATTGGATGTGCATTCCATTGTCAAAGACGACGCTGACCTGCACCGCATCGTAAGCGTCAATCCCGTATTGACGGCTCAATTTCATCTTCTGTCCAAGCGCGAATAGGGAAACTGGTTTCGTCCGTAGGTAGTGGATAAATAGGTCTGTCCAGTGAACGCCGACGTAGCTGAAAGGGTCACTCTCCGTTACCCACTTAAAAGTATTGGTTGCCACCTCCAGCGGTTCTTCCAGAACCGCCCGCCCATAGATCGGATCGCCCATCTTTTCCACCAGATCGTGGAAGATCTTAAAATGGTCGGGATCATATCGTTTGTGCATATCCAACCCCACCACCAATTGAGCTGAATTAGCGAGTTCAATGATCTGGTCGGCCTGACACATCTGCAGGGTCATCGGTTTTTCCAATACCGCGTGGATTCCGTTTTGAAGGGCGTGAATAGTAGGTTCAAAGTGCAGATGATCTGGCGTGGCAACGGCTAAGAGGTCCAGATCTGGATGGCGCTGGATCATCTCTACCCAAGGGGTTTGACCGTAGAAATGTTGAATTTCTCCTCCAGTGAGTTCTCGATAACTGGATTTGGCGCCTAAGGCGGAAGACTCTGTCCTTGTACCTAAGGCGACCAATTCAAATTCGACGTCGGCGAATTGAGGCGCAAAGTCGTCGAAGCCAATACGTCCTAGCCAGGGCGCAATCCCAGCCCGTTGCAGATCGGCGTAAGTTCTGAGGTGAACATCTCCACCGAACATCCCGACGCCGACCAGTCCAATTTTTATTTTTCGTTCCATTTTTGATTCTACCTCACTTCCCGATCCGTCAACTTAAGTTGACCTTCGATTCCGATTGGGAGTTGATCTGTAATTTCTCGATTAAGGGTATCTAAGACGTTATTTACCTGCCGGTTATTTTCTTTCCGATTGTACCTGAGTACAGCCTCAGTCGCGTTCTGTCGATTCCCGTTGTAATATCGCCAAAAGATTGTGCTCGCCAGCAATCCTGCTTCACCGCGCCGTTGTGATCGGAACAAGAGAACAACCGCGGAGGTAATTGTCCCATTCAGCACCAGAGCGTTGAGCCCGTCCTTCCACTCACCAGCATAGGCTTGACCGGATCCTGGTAGAAAGGTGGACATCCACCTGGCTATCCGTGCAGATTTGCCATCCTCTTCTGCCAGCGATTTCAAAAGCTGAATGGTCTCTGATTTGACCAAGCCGCTGGCTAAAAAAGCATCCTGCGCCTCCTTCCATCGATATTGGTGAGTGTAAGCTACGCCTTGTAAAAAAGTAGTCCGTGAACGCAAATATCGCATCGAGGGTAGCGGACTACTCTCTACAGCACCAGCCCCTGATTGAGTCGAGGGTAAACTCGGATTAGCATCACCTACTTGAGATAGAACCTTAGCACAGGTAATCAGTGCTATCTCTGCCTGGTTAGAGGCGATCAAGATGGTTGCCAGTTGAAGTTGTATCTCAGCTTGCTGATGCGGATCTTCGGTTTGCCTGATTGCTGTCCGTAGGACCTCAATCGACCGCTGCCAATCCGATAGTCGACCAAACGCCAAACCGATTTTAAAATAGGCGGCGGCGGTCCTATGATCGTCTGGATGAAAGAACAAAAATCTTTTATATTCAGTAATTGCCCGGTCGTAATTGCCCCGGGAAAAATGGTCTCCACCTTTTTGCAGGGCTAGGTCCGCAGACCTGACTCCACGCTGGATATACCCATCTGCGATTGGGCTGACGTCAACTGGCAAGCCGGATCTTTCAGTGGCGGCCAACGCCACGACTGAAGCCATAACAATCATAGTCAATATTAGAAAAGGGTAGAGGCCAAAGTTTTTCCGGATTGCAGGTCTAAAACCAAAAGTCAGCATACCAGGCCGTGATAACGTGCCATCCAATAAGCTAGCAGATAATCCACACCACTATACTGAATATGAATGCCGTGATGGCCCGCCTGCCCGGCGGCTCGGCGAGCCTCTTCGCCCGCGTAGTAGTTCCAGCCAAACTCTTTGGGGGGTCGATACTCGATCGGAAGATAATTGCCTCGTCTATTTGGAAGGCTGTCCCTCTCTCCCAGGATATAAGCTAGAGAAATCTGTATTGGCCGCGGTAGGTCTCCATTTTTCAGCAACTCTCTGGCCTCCTGCTCCCATCGAGAGACATTTAAGCTTTCGATGTCGAACTTGTGTAGCTCAGCCACCGCTTTTTGGCCGGAATCGCTCTCTGGATGCGAAACCGCATGGCTAATCACCAGATAGATGTTACCGTGCTGGTGGGTGTCGGCATAAAGATGGTCGCAAATGCGTAAGACCTGTTGTCTCAGGTTCGGTTCATCTTCGTACTGCAAAAAGTGGTACAACGGAGAATCCTGGTGGTAGTGCTGGAAAAACGGATTAGCCGAAACTCTGGCATCTTTCAGGGCGTGGCCCAGAAAATAGTGTGGATCGATCAGATCCAGATACTTTTCCTGGTAGCGCTCCTTTCGAGTGATGTGATAAGCCGATTTCAAGAAGGACAGCGCTAGAAGAGGAGAGACCCAAAAATTACCGTGGATACAGGGTTGACCATCCGGGTCGATTGCCATCATCTGATTGTCGATAATCAGGTCGGTGATGGCTTCAACATCCGTTTGAATGATCTGCCTCTCCTCCGCTGTGGCTACATGATCGAAATAGGTGGCTAGACCGAACATGTGACCGCTGAGTTGATCTCGACTAATATCGCTGATCCAGTAAACGCCATCGTCGTTTTGGTGCCACCGTTTTCGGCCGTGACCCAATGGTCCATCAATGTGCGGTAACCAGTATCGAGCTACGATTCCGGGTATCCCGCTAATGTTTGAGAGTTTATGCACGGCTTGCCAGGATTGGCGAGCATGGTCAGCCGCTGCAGTTTCGCCCGTGGTGGCGTAGCGAAAACTCTCCGCTCCGACGTAAAGACCTGTGAGCCAATCGGCGTCCTCTTGCCACTGATTTTGCTGTGCCGTAGCCGGGAAACGGGTGTCCAGAACCGAAACCACCTGCCCCTCAACCAGGCAACGCCTTCGTAGAAACCGCTCAACCTGATCCGCTTTTTGACGAAGTAGGTCGGGGCCCTGTCGTACTGGGCCTTGTCGCGCGGGGTCTTGTCGCACGGAGTGACGCGACACCACTTCAGCCGTTGGTAAGGGGTCGAGATCGTGATAGGAAAATCCGATTTGAGCTTCGGCTGAAGTTGGAATTAAATCTTGTGTTTGATGATAAAGCGGCAGACTGACCCACCTTCTAATGTTCTGAAAATGGTCTAGATCTGCTTCTAAGTCAGATTCTCGACCGACACCATGCAAATGGCGAATGACCAGGATATCCAGCCCACTCTGGTCGATCGCTTGCTGCCAGGATTTACGCCAGGTTCGACGTAACCGTTGGACGCGAGCGCGCCATTCCTGATCCTGTTGGTCGGCTTCGTAGTGCCGACCCGTTAATTTTGGGCGAGGTTCAGAGGCTGGGCAAGCGATGGGATAGTCGAGTTGATGACAATGCGAAACAACCTGATCCAGAAAGTTAACCCCTGTTTTCTTCAGCGGTTGGTCCAGGTCGACCGGAATATAGAAGCCGGCCAGCGAACCGGTATTTCGGTACAGATCGGCTAGTTCGCTAGCAGTAGTTCGGCAACGCCGGCTAAGCGATTGCAACGGCTTATCATAGTGCCATTCGGTGGTCGAGTAGCAAGCGTCTAGACCGAGCCAAACATCGATCTGATGGTCCATAGCAGTCTCAAGTAACTGTTTGATCCAGTCGGTGTTACTGGGCAGGCCCCAGGTTGGATCGTAAATCTTTGAGGGGTAAAGGCCGTAGCCGTGTCCGCTAGTCCATTGAACAATAATCTTTCGGGCCCCCAAGTCGGCCATTCGCTTAATATGGGTGGCAAAATCGTTCCAGCGGAGCACCAGGATCGGGTTGACGAAAAAAACGTTTAGCATTTGAATCACAAGTAATATGGTCTGACAATAAATTTAGAGGTGGCGCTCCTGAAATAACTCAGTATTGGACAGCCTAAGTTTATCCTCGATTCCGATCAGGAGTTGGGGCAGAGAAGCCGAAATAGAGGCAACCAGGAGCGGGGGTTTGTTCTTTCGGAGCGAGGCAATTATAGCCCTGATTCAGAATAGGTGTCAAAAAAATCCACGACTGAAAGTGCAAAAGACTTCGAATTGATGGTATGGTATGTATTAGACCTATCTGGCTCTGTCAGGTCAGTCCGCTGGTCGGGTGGAACCTATGCCCCTGGCGAGATTGGAGATTTTGACGGATCGACGAGGCAGGAAACGTCGAGTCCGTATCAGGAGTTAACCAATGAAGCTTAGTATCGTATATCGGTTAGTGTGGATGCTGACCATTACCTTATTCAACACAGTTACTTGGCAGATCCAGGCCAGTCAGAGACGGACAGCTTATGCCTATCGGACAGAGACACCGATCCTGGTCGATGGGAAACTTAACGAACCGGCCTGGCTGGAGGGTAAACCGGTTAGCGACTTTGTCCAGCAGAGCCCAAACGAAGGCGATCCCGCTTCCGAGCAGACGGTCGTCCGGGTGCTGTTCGACGCTGAGAAATTGTATGTCGGCTTCGAGTGTTTTGATTCCCAGCCCGACCAGATCGTGGCCAACGAAATGAAACGCGACGGCATGTTGTGGCAAAACGACAACGTCTATCTGCTGATCGATCCCTACGGTGATAAGCGAAGCGGATTTTTCTTTCGCACCAACGCGCTGGGAGCCCAGGCCGACAGTGCCGTCACTGACGGTGGTCACCGTGTCAACGGTAGTTGGGACTGCGTTTGGCAGACAGCCGGCCGCCGTCACGATCAGGGCTGGACGGTCGAAATGGCTATTCCTTTCGATCAACTTCGG
>Ga0208128_1000128_pt1 | contig 30310 bp, 21 predicted proteins | sample ETNtaG_35_FD_185758 | JGI IMG/M metagenome (GOLD analysis project Ga0208128, IMG submission 185758) | Marine microbial and viral communities from oxygen minimum zone, Eastern Pacific Ocean - ETNP201306PF51B (SPAdes) (version 2) | ecosystem: Environmental > Aquatic > Marine > Oceanic ... | reverse complement strand
TAGAACTCAAATCTCCTGCCCAGAGGCTTTGCATTTCAGGGCTAGTCTGCAAAAGGTCATCTAATTTCCCTACTGCTTCGACGACTCCGTCCTTCAAAACGATAATCTGGTCGGCCCTTTGCAACGCGGGTCTTCGGTGTGAAACCACCAGACAGGTGGTCCGACGGCCAGAGGCCGCTGTTTCAGCCGTAGCAAAAACGCGTTGCCATAGTTTCTGCTCCGTTTCTACGTCCAGTGCTGACGATAGATCGTCGAAGATGTAGAGTTCAGTCTGACGGATAAACATGCGTGCGGCAGCGGCACGTTGCATCTGTCCACCAGACAATATGACCCCCCTTGGACCAACGACGGTTTCCAAACCTTTATCTAAAGTGGGGAGATCATCCTCCATCACCCCTAACCGAATCGCCTGATCAATGGCTTGGGCATCATCCGGCCGCCCCATCAAAATGTTATCTTTCAGCGATTCGCTGAATAAACGAGGCACTTGCGGAGTATAAGCACATCGGGGTGGGATAAAAAGGGTCTTGGAATCGGTAACTAACTGCCGATTCCAATAGATTTCCCCCGACTGCGTCGGTAACACTCCGAGCAGCGTTTTTAACAACGTCGTCTTGCCAGATCCGATCTGACCCGTAACCACGGTGAAGGTACCCGCAGGCAAATCCAGGTTAATGTTACGAATACCTTTTAGTGAGTCGGGGAACAGGTAAGTCAAACCCCGAACAGTCAGATTATCCAAACGGTCTGAAGGTTGCTTGTCAGACACCAAAGCCGGTGGTAGATCTCCGCTCAGGTAGACGGGGCCATGTGCCACCAAGTCTTCGGACGTCATCTCCTTGACGGTGCCCGTCATGCGTTCAAAAGAAACTTCGGCCCGTTTGTGTTGGGCCATAAGCGAACCGATCAGCGAACCACTTCGGGAAACCGAGCCAACATAAGAGACGAAAAGGTAAAAATCCCCCACCGAGAAGGTCGATGCACGCATCTTCTCAACTACCATTACCAGGATCACACCCGTAGCAATCTGACCAACGTTAAAATTGATCGATCTGATTAAATAGTCGAACATATTATCGATGATAGTCGATTTTCGACGAAGATCGTTCAAATGGCGGTAGTGGTCGACCACGTCCTTCTCAGCGTTATTGACCTTGATAGCTAAAATCGACTGAAACATCTCGTTGATGAAATTGGTTGACTGTTCAGTGGCTATCCGTTGGGCACGGCGATACTTGCCGATAAATCGGCGAGCAACATTGACAATGGTGATGATGATGACGCCGGGTACAACAGTGACCTGCATTATCCCCAGGTCAATCTTTGCCATCCAGTAAACGGCCAAACCGACGAAGATCATATTACCCCATAGGTGGATGTATTGCTCCAAATAAGAGATAATGGCTCGTACATCGTCTCGAATCCGATTGGTGACCTCGCCGGAGGTGCTAGCGATTTGTTGGGGATTAGGCACGTCCAGAACCGCTTCGATCAGATTTTTTCTCAGCAGTGTGTAGACTGAGAATCGCCATCGTGTCCAGAAGAACACAGAGGTGATTAACACTCCACGGTCTCCCAGATCAATCGCCACGTATAAAGCCACAATGGTCCAGACATTCAACCCCGTTATCCCACTACCGGAGAGTGTATCAAAAAAATGTTTCATTAACAGTCCGGTGAAGAATGGCACCAAATCATCGATGCCTCTGAACAGGATAGTAACTAAGAATAGTCCAGGGCGATATAGAAATAACTGCCAGGTAGACTGTCCGGTGGTCATGCCAACATCTCTCTCCTCGACAGATTACTTTTGCCTTCCAATCCGGTTTTCAACAATTCGGCGAACCGGGATTTCGGATCATTAGCCAGTGTTTGTCGAGGCCCGTATTCCCGTATCTGCCCACCTTCCAAAATCATCACTTCGTCCACCCGCTGCAGAGTGCCAAGGCGATGGGCTATGATAATACCGGTCCTTCCCTGCAACAATTTCTGAACCGCGAAGTCGATTCGGGCTTCCGTGGCCGGATCTAAACGTGAGGAGGGCTCGTCCAAAATAATGATTCCCGGATCTTTAAGGAAAATCCGGGTGAAGGCAAGCAACTGGGCCTCCCCTGCTGATAGCCCACTCCCACCTGCCGCTAGCAGAGAGTCCAGACCTTCTGGCAACGATTGATACCAATCGGTCAGTCCAAGTTCCTCGATGACGGAGACTATTTTTTGGTCACTGATTTGGTCATCAAACAGAGATAGATTTTGTCGCACGGTGGCGTTAAAGAGTTGCACATCCTGGGTGACCAAACCGATATAGTGGCGCAAATCGGCTTGCTTTAGCTCTTGGATTGAGGTTCCAGCAATACGAATCTCTCCCTTGTTAATATCGTAGAGGCGAAACAGCAGACGGGTAATGGTCGTCTTTCCACTTCCAGTTCGGCCCAGTAAACCCAGCACTTTGCCTTTACCCAGTTCAAAGGAGAGATTCTTGAGTACCATCTCTTCCTCAACATAGCCGAAAGTTACCTGGTCAAAAGCAACATCCGGTATTGCGATTGGCTGAATGTTCTCCGCAGATAAAGGTAACGGGGATTTGGATCCATCCTTAAGGCTAGATTGGGTTTGATATAGCTGTTCAATTCGCTTCATGCCTGCGGTTGCTCGTTGTAGTTCGTTGATTTGCCGGCTGATGGTATAGAGTGGGAGTTGAAGTTGCCTCATGTAGTCAAAGACTAAAACAATCGCTCCCAGGGTAAAAACACCGTTTTGATACAGCCAGATGCTAACTCCCATAGCTAGGGCGTATCCTAACGCAAAAAGTCCTCCGGTCAGAGAACGGAGGCACTCCCCGATAATATCGGACCTGAGGTTGAGTTTAAAGACCTCCTGAACCACTTTGAAAAATCGATTCATGGTGTAGGGCACACCACCATTGGTGCGAATATCTTCAATTCCTCCAATACGCTCTTCGATAAAGCCGAACATTTTGGCGTATCCTTCTCTTTCCGCGGCGTAGATTGGTACAGCAATAGATCTAGTAAGGTTGAAAACCAGCATAGCGACAGCCGTAAAAGCGGTCATGGCGATGCCGATCCGCCAGTCTTCTCGAGCAACTAGGATAAGAATCAGGCCTAAACGGATTAGTCCTCCTGCCACATCCAGAATAAGGGCTGAAAAAAATGTCGCCAGTGTAGTTGTGTCGCCATCGACCCGTTCAACCATTTCGCCGGGCGTTTTTTGATGGTGAAAGGTCATATCTAGAGTCAAACAGTGCTGTGCCAGGTCTCCCCGCATTTGGTTGGTTGCTCTCCAACCGATATCTTGACTGAGGTAGCTATTGATGAACCGGACCAACTGCCCGGCTATACTGACAGCGATAAAGAAGAAGGCGGCTATGATCAGCGGGTCAGAGCCTATCCACTCAGAAAGTGGCAGTAGAAAACGACGCAAGACGTCTCGGCTAGCTTCCAGATTATCGGTGGCGGTATCGATAAAAAAGCGCAGAATCTGTGGCGTGACCAACGGCAGAAAATTGCCCAATGCCATGAAAATTGCCAATAGCAACAGGCGAAACTTCATCGGGCTAAGATATTGCCTTAGAAGTGACCAATATTCGCCAAACGAGACTTTTTCAAATTTACGGTTTTGCAAACGGATTCCCAATCGGTCTAGTAAAGACTAATTAAGTCTTTCAGTCCGGAATTTGGATCTGACCGTTTTTGGTCTTCATATGCTTGACTGATCCAACGCGCTCTGGACGTTTTACCTGGATTGCGGTAAGCGTAAACCACGGTCCAACGCGTATCGCTGTCGGCTTGACGGGCGGTGACCCCGTGCGCCGCATGTGTCCACATCAGAATCACTGTTCCTGCCGGCACAGACAATGCTTCTATTACCAGAGGTTGGCCCGTAATTGGATGTTGTTTGTCCTGCATCCAGCCGTTTTCAAATTCAGAATCCGAAGCAGCATGAATGCTAACGTCTCGAAACAGATGGCTACCGGGAACGACCTTCAGGCCACCGTCGTCGACCTCGAAGCCGTTAACATAAAAGAAGATTCGAATAAAACCTAAACGGGGATCGCCTTCAGAATAACTGTGGCTATGCCAATAAATCCCACCATTTCCTCCCGGACGATTTAGGGTGACACAATGATCGTAACGAATGTTGTCGCCGAGGACTTGATGTACCAGTTCCAGCATTTGTGGATGGTTGATTAGACTCTCCAAATAGGGATTGTATTCAGCGGCAAATCGATTGGGTTCGTGCCCTTCCACCTTATCCAGGGAGTGGATGTGAACCAAGGCTTCGGTGAGGTCCCCCTGGGCTTCCTGGGTTAATAAACCCGGATAGGCTAAGTGCCCGTCAAGGTCCATCCGTTGGCGTTCGATCTCTGTAAGTTGGTAGGAATGAAAAAGTTGATTGGGCATTCGTTCATCCTCGCCACAAAGAAATGCCGCTTATCTTAACACGATTGAGGATAAAGTCAAGGTAAAGCTACCGGGCATGAAATGACGGCCAGCGGGAGGGGGATTAGCGACTATGGATAGCCGGGGCGGAATTCACTCGTAAGGTTGCAATCGGAGATCGATGTAAAAGCTAGAGAAAAAGTGACAATCTTCACAAAGTAAAAGGGTTAAACTTAAGTGCCGCTATGCTCGTAGCGTTCGTGTTGCTCTTCTAGCTTTCGTTTGAGAGCACGGACATTCGTCCCTCGCTCCCCGGACCATCCGTCTAGGATAGCCCACAGCCAAAGCAGAATAGTTTGCGCAAAACCAGTGATCTTAATGATCCAATTTGGCTTAAACATCAATTTTCTTTCTTCGTCTTCGTAAAGTCGTAGATGCGGCTTCGATTCTATCTCCTTGGCCGTCTCTTTCAGCTTTTCCAAATCTATCCTTACGCCATCTTCACCTTTTTGAGATTGGACGATTTTTTCGGCTTCTTCAAACCGAATTAAATCTCTCCAGTTGTTCAGAGGCAACGAATTTAGATAAACTAATAACGCGCCGACTGCAACTCCGATAAAGAAGATCAACCCCTTAAACGGAGTTCGGAGATAGACCTGCCCTAAACCCGGAAAGAGGAGTGACAAAAAAGCGGCCAAGAAGGATGGCTTCGGTTTCTTGGTGTCGTTCATACTAATCTCCAAATTCCCCCATTGAAACGAGATAGACACCAATACAGATGACAAACGCTCCCAAGACTCTGATCTTCGGCACATCTTCTTTGAATAGCAACCAGGAGAACAAAATCGAGAAAATATAACCTAAGCTGATCATTGGATAGGCCACGCTGAGCTTAATACGGGAAAGGACGACTAGCCAAATCAAGGTTGTTGATCCATAGACCCCGATCCCGCCAATTACAAATGGATTCATCAGGGCTTGTATCAGTTTAGGTGCCATCTGTTGGAAAGACCCACTAATCTCGCCGACCTGGTTCATACCTTGCTTGAGTAAAATTTGACCCAGGACGGAGAGAATGACATTAAAAAGCAGTAGGGCGAAATCTTTCATTTAGAGGTCACTCTGAATCTTCAAACTTGAGAATCTCTTTGATAACATAGATGGGTTTATTTTGTGATTCGTAATAGGTGCGGATCACTAACTCGCTAATCAAGCCTACAGAAATGAGCTGGATGCCTGTCAGCAATAACAACACGCCCAGTACCAACATCGGTAGTCGTTCAACCAGGCTGGTTTGCGAAAAGAGGTAGGAAAGCCAGCCCTGGCTGACGCCAGCAGGGAAAAACAGCTTTCCGATTGATAGATAGCCGCAAATCACAAAACCGACTAGAAAGGATAATAAGCCGATCAGGCCAAAACTTTGAATCGGTCGTGTGGCGTAACTCATCAGAAACTTAATCATAATCAGATCTAGGATAACGCGAATAGTCCGGGAAATACCGTACTTGGATTGGCCTTTGGTACGGGGATGGTGTGTAACCTTGATCTCGGTGATTTTGGCACCGATCTGGCGGCCTAAGACTGGAATAAATCGATGTAGTTCACCATAGAGGTTAATGTTTTCGATCACCTCCCGGCGATAGGCTTTTAGCGTGCAACCGAAGTCGTGCAGTTTAACCCCCGTCATTGTAACAATCAACCAATTGGCTAAAATAGACGGTAGTCGCCTAAGAACAAACCCATCTTTTCGTTTAGCACGCCAACCACTGACAATGTCGTAGCCCTCTTCCAGTTTTTCCAACAATCGGCCGATATCGCTGGGATCATTTTGCAGATCGGCATCTAAGGGAATAATGACCTCACCTTCGGCATGGTCAAAACCTGCACTCATCGCTGCCGTCTGCCCAAAGTTACGACGAAAGCGAATTACCTGTATGCTTGGATCGGACAGGGAAATCTGTCTTAAGATTTCAAAACCAGAGTCTATACTACCATCGTCAACAAAGATAATCTGATAACTCTTTTTGATCGGTTCAAGTGCGGCCTTCAACCGACTATAGAGTTCTTGCAGATTATCGGCTTCGTTGAGTAAAGGGATAACGACTGAAATCTTGGGAGGCAAAGTAGACAAAATCTGGGTTGACATCGCAGTTTCAGGTATTATAGAATTAACCCGTAATTAGTTGCCAACAAAATCGGAGATAATAAATAATTATGGTCACTATAACAGAAACTGCGGCCCAAAAGGCGGCTATTTTAATGCAGAATGAAAAACCCGATCCAGAAAAGGAGTTTGGGCTTCGAATGAAAGTCGTAGGTGGTGGTTGCTCCGGTTTCCAGTATGAACTCGGTTTTGACAAATCCCGCAGTGGCGATCGTGTCATTGACCAACACGGCTTGAAAGTCTTTCTCGATCCACGAAGTATCCTCTATTTGGCTGGATCTACCCTAGATTACAAAGATGGATTGATGGAGTCAGGCTTCAAAGTCGAAAATCCAAATGCCAATTCAACCTGTGGTTGCGGCGAATCGTTCAGTGTTTAGCTGATCTCTTTCGATGGCTTAGCCTACATTCTCTCTGATCCAAGCTAAATAGTCCGCGCTTCCGTTCACTATTGGTATAACCGTTACTTCACAAACTTCGTAGCTGTGTAAAGCGGCAACCGTTTTCGTTAGTTCGGAGACAGCCTGAGCCGAAGTTTTAATTATCAGCTTAGCTTCAGTATCCGTTTCCACTCTCCCCTGCCAACGATAAACCGATGTTACCTCCGGGATAATATTGACACCAGCGGCTAGTCTCGTTTCAACCAGTATAGTCGCTATCCTTTCTGCTTCTTCCAAGCAACTGGTCGTCACAAAAGCGATTACGTAGTCCTTTTTCAAATCAAATTGTCAGCCGAATATCGAGGGTGTTTTGGCCATATTCTAAGTTGGCACGTACCAAAAGTAGTTGATCCGCGATCCACTTAACCGCGAGTGCGTTGGTTTCGACCAGCCCTAAACCGACATGATCGCCCCAAACAGCACAGCCATATGGCATTGCCTTACCCGATTCGATTTCGATCGTCATTCTCAGTTCAGATCGGCTCCGAGACGACTTGAAGTCTAAGATCTGTGGGATGGTTGTTTCGCTGCCGTCATAGGAACCGATTGGCGGGGAAGTATAGTTGTAGATCTCAACTGGCTCAATCCGATTCCATTGAAAGGCCAACTGGCAAGCATCATCGTAATATAGAAAAGAGGATTCATCGAGGTCAGGCTGTTCCAGAAAGTAGGTTGGTGTAGTGATAGATCCACTTGCTCGATAGGCATCGACAAGGTTTCCCAGTGGATGGCAAACGACCTGTTCCGTTTGAGGTAAAATCTCCAAAAAATCGGCCAGTAGGTCCAACCGCGAACTAACTAAGTTGGCTAAACGAGTCACATCGACCGAAAAAATGAGGTGTGAGTGTTGGTTCAAGTCAAGGTTGAGCAGGTGAAGGTCTAGCAGTTCTTCTGCTGTTTCAGCTAAAACTCTTTCGACCAAATCGGCGTTAGCCGGAATTCCGACCACCGACCGTGACGGTTGGTTAGCAAAATTGTGTCGATCTTCAGCCGGATAGAAGAAGCCGAACGGGCAACCGGCATCTTTGTCTTTTAGATCATAACCATAGAGGCCAGAAAACTCTGCAACCTCTAAAGCTTCAACTAAAATATGATTCTTGATACCCTTTACGGACGCGACTGTTGCTGAAGCTCCCTCTAAGGCTTTTCGTAATCGCTCCTTTTGCGCCGTAATTTGGGGGGGGAGCTTATGACGGAGTGAAACAATCTGGTCGGCCTGCATCAAATCGACGTTCTCCAGGCTAGCTGTATCGAGGGCTAACATCACTTCATCCCCAAATTCAGCTTGGTATTGGTTCAAGTCTTTGCTATATGACTTAGCATCGGTTGACAAGATCGACCAAGAAACTGGGAATTGGTGCTGATGAGCTAAGCTAGCTAATAGACGCATCCCTTCTCGCACGGCTCGCTTGTCTTGATGGTCTAAATGAGCAACCAGTGCACAATTCAACATCGCTATCTTCTGGTGTCTATTCGTTATCAGCCAAAAATTCGGCCAGTGCTATTGTTTTCCCACCTTGGCGAGCCGACTCCCAACCGGCTAAAACTGGTGCCAGTGAATAGATGCCGTCAGAGTAGTCACTCATTAACAGTTGTTGATCATCGGTTTTAACAGCAGCGATAAAAGCGCGGTCTTGTGCCAACCAGGGATCATAATCGGTAGCCGTATAGATTATCTCTCGGTTGACTTCAATTCGCTCGTAACCGTGAACCGATACATACCCACCTTCATAAAATATGCGGAATCGGGGTACGTTAGGCGGAGAGGTCGGCGTAGCGGAGATAAAGGTTGAAGTCATGGTTGCCCCGCCAGCAAACAGGTAATGAAAAGAGCAGGAGAGTGGCGTCTGGTATCTATCGTCGGTGTGATAAAAGGCTTGGGCGGTGACAATGTCCAAGCCCGTCATAAATCGCATGTAATCTACAGCGTGGCATCCCCAATCGAAGGCCGAAAAACCGCCTTTCTCGTAGCTAGAGTGCCAACTGTCACCTTTATCTTGCTGCCGAAGACGAGGCAGTCCACTGTAGCTACTAAACTGTGTATGAACGATCTGTTTGTCGCTTAAAAAAGATTTGGCTTTTTGGAAGATTGGACGGTAGCGCTCTCGAAACCCTACGGTGCTGATCACACCTGACTTGCGTATCGCTTGGTCGATATTTCGTGCAAGCTGAATCTTGAGGGTTTGTGGCTTTTCGCTGAACAGATGAATGCCCCGTTTAGCGGCTGTAATTTCAACATCGGTGCGAGCATAGGCCGGAACAATTGAGTAAAGGGCGTCAAACTCGACTTGGCCCAACATCTCCTGCCCATCGAAAAAAACTTGCGGGATCTGAAACTTATCGGCGGTAGAGGCGGCTGCTTCTTGGTTAATGTCGCAGATGGCCACAATTTGGGTATCCTCTATCTGAAGTAAGTTGGGAATATGTGTAGTATTAGCAAAATTACCTGCCCCATAAAAGGCAACCCGAACCCTATTTCCCATATGTTATCAACCTTGTCTACCGTCTACCAATCGAATGTTTTTTGCCAACTGGCTTTTAGACCTGCGATTTCGGTTTGAAGTATCGTCTGGCCCGATAGCCCAGTGATCTTTAAGGTTGGATCGCTAGTGGTAGTTCCGAGCAATCCAAAAGGAACGTTGCTCATCACCTCTTCAAACTGATCCTGGTATTCTGGATTTACCTCCACGATAAAACGGCTATTAGATTCAGAAAATAGAATCGTGTCATACCGGTCGATCTCAGTAGATCCAGGGACTGCTGACAAGCTGATCGATATCCCAAGTCCCCCTGAAAAGGCCATTTCAGCGACGGCAGCGCCAATCCCACCTTCGGAACAGTCGTGGCAAGACGCTATCAATCGATTATCGATGGCCTGACAAATTGCTTCCATTACCGCTTTGCCCGATTCTGGCCTAACGACCGGCACGTTATTACCAATCATGTTCTGTAATCCAAGATAGTGAGAGCCACCTAATTCATCGTAAGTTTTGCCAACCACATAGACTAGGCTATCAGCTGATTTAACATCCATGGTGACGGCTTTACTGACATCATTGATCACAGTAATTGCACTGATCAGAAGGGTACCGGGAATCGCTATCTGTTCACCTGTCAGTGTGTTCCGATATTCGTTGTAAAGGCTATCCTTACCGGAGATAAAAGGTGTCCGATAGACTATCGCCAGGTCGTAGCAGGCTTGTGCCGCTCTTACCAGCCCACCAAGACGATCAGGTTTATCAGGATTTCCCCAACTAAAGTTGTCCAATAGTGCGATGCGGCTGAAGTCTCCGCCCACTGAAACAGCGTTGCGAACGGCCTCATCAATCGCTGAGGCCGCCATGTGATATGGGTCAAGATCACCGTACTTAGGATTAATCCCGTTAGCAACCACTACCCCTTTTAGCCCACCCAGCACCGGTATGGTAATACAAGCGTCACTTGGGCCATCGTTGTTAATACCAACCAAGGGCTTGACTACTAATCCACCTTGGACTTCGTGATCGTATTGCCGGATGACCCACTCTTTGCTGGCCACATTAGGGCTGGCTAAAATCTGGTGTAGGCTTTTAGTTAGATCTACTGAAGCCGTTAGTTTTGGGCTCGAATGGTTGGGTGTTTGCCAAACTGCTTTTTTAGTAATTCTAGGGAGGCCATGATGTAAGAAGTCCATGTCGAGATCGGCCACCACTTCATCCTTATAGTTAACGATCAGTTTCCGGGTTTCAGTGAATGAACCTAAAACTGTTGCTTCGACTAATTCGTTGTCACAAATCTCCAGCAAATCTGCTAAATGTTCTGGTGGAACCGCAATCACCATCCGCTCTTGTGCTTCAGATAGCCAGATCTCCCATGGGGTCAAGCCTTCATATTTAAGTGGAACCCGTTCTAGATGAACCTCAGCTCCAGTTTCTTCACCCATTTCGCCAATGGCAGAGGAAAAACCACCGGCTCCACAGTCGGTAATAAAATTATACAGATTGGCATCGCGCGCTTGCATCAGCGCATCGGTGATCTTTTTCTCAACAATTGGGTTACCTATCTGGACGACACTACCCAAGTTTTCAGAGGTGTTGTCTAGTTCCAGCGAAGAGAAGGTAGCACCGTGAATACCGTCTCTTCCCGTTCGGCCACCTAAAGCTACAACTAGATCACCAGGGGAAATTTGCTTGTGGCATCGGTCTTTCGGAATCAGCCCAATGTTGCCACAGTAGACCAGCGGATTGCTACTATAGCGAGGATCAAATAAGATAGCCCCATTAGCAGTGGGAATTCCCATTCGATTACCGTAATCCCGAACCCCTGCGACAACGCCTTTGAAAACCCTTTTCGGATGTAGCGTTCCCTTGGGCAGATCCGCTTCGGTCGCATCCGGAAACCCAAAGCAAAATACGTCGGTATTGAGAATTGGTTTGGCTCCGAGCCCAGTGCCCAAAGAATCGCGAATTACGCCACCGATACCGGTACCGGCTCCGCCATAAGGTTCAATAGCAGAGGGGTGATTGTGTGTTTCGACTTTGAAAACGATATTGTAAGTTCCATCGAACTCGATGATACCAGCGTTATCTACAAAAACAGAAACGCACCAATCTCGATTAAGTTCCCGGGTTGCTTTGGCAATAGTGTTTTTGAGAAGCCCATCAATAATAACAGGTGCTCGATCATTTTCGACATACTCGATCAATCCTCGAAATGTCTTATGCACACAGTGTTCAGACCAAGTCTGTGCTAAGGTCTCCAGTTCAACATCGGTTGGATCTCGGTCTTTTTGACGAAAGTAGGTTTGGATAGTCTGCATCTCAGCCAAATTGAGTGAGAGCAACCCTTCACGGCTAATCCGCTCCAGATCTGAGTCGCTTGCATCCCGGAGGGGAATTGTTTCAACATTCATACTTTTTTGCAGAAATTAGTATCGGTATAACTATGAAAACACAGCGTCCGAAGATTCAGTATTTAGGGAACAGCAACGCTCGTCAACATGCCGGCAACAATTAAGTATACCATATAGTATGAGTGTTTTTTCGGGTTGTCTCTATCTAACTAACGAACACAGCGTTAGCTCAAATCCGAGCATAAAAAGGCACTTTCTGCTAACCATCGAAGTGATTTCTGGAAATCGCACGAACGATCCCTATCTACCTACCTTGTTGCCGGTGTGTCAAACAAATACTACCGGAGAGCGGTGTGCAGGTGAGTTTAGAGGCAGGAGAGACCTGAATATGTAGTGACCAACCTTGCAATACCAAGGTCGTATTGTAGCGATGGATAAAATAGCAGAGTGCCCCAAGATGGTTTCCTACCTTTTTAGAAATAGAGAGCGTTTTTCAAACCGGGCGAAAAATCCGCTACTGCATCGCGGGTGACGGAAGCCGAAACGCTACACAGGAGTGTGATATCCATTCAGGGCAGATGTGGCTCAGCCATACTGTCCCCGACAAAACGACATCTGGCTGTTTGGCATGGGAAATTCCATGAAGTTTCTTAAGCAACTCAATATTCGCGTTCATATACCATGTCCCCAAGCCGGGAGGGCGATCCAGGTACGGATTATGGCTCACCCTTGGCTGTCCCAGCGGCCAAATGTCGATGTTGATAAAGTCATGGTTTTAGTCGGTGCCGCGTTGACGATCATCTTCGCTTCATTGGCTTTATATTGCAAAGGACTCTGTGGGTTCACCCACGGAGAGCTAGTGCTGCCTTTGAGAACGGACTCAGTTGCGTCGAGGCCTTCGATAATCGTGTGCCCAAGCACTGTTAGCCTGGATTCCTTCTGGGGACAGTTGCGTGTACCGAGCGGAAGCCTTTTGTGACCGGGAAAGGCGCGGGCGCGCACCCACTGCTGTAAGAACGCCCTACAGGCCTTGCTCGAGTCGTAAGTCGAGACTACCGGTGAACCGATGCCTCAATCCGAAGCCGTAAAGAGATTGCAGCAGTCGTATTCAATATTCGTAAAACTACCGAGAACAAGAAGTTTGTCAGCTATATCCGTCTCGATACAATCGCGACTTCTGTCGGCCTCGAAATCGTAGATGCAATACGCATTGCCGATCAAACCGAAGTGTGTCTCCTCCTGCCTAAGCCCGGCAGCCCAGCATAACCAAGCCCCGGGAAGAATGCTGACAGATTGCGACGGTCTGGCACCCTTGCCAGAACTTCGGCAACGACCCCGGGCGGAATCTGTACGCGACCGTTTTCTACCTTACACCCATCACGCTCAAATATCTCGTGCGCTTCCGGGCATTCCTTGAACCACACTCCCGTATCCTCCATAACCTTTAAGGTCGCCTGGTGAATGTGAACAAGATCATCTTCAGATAAAACTCTCAACTGCATGGCTTTTCCTTCATAATCGCTGCTATATCTTGAGGTATATCACCATCGGGTATTTCTGGTCAATGTAAAAAAGGGAATCTGGCTTCTTGACAGTGCCAAGGCAAACACGAAATATGAAGAATCTAAATAATTTATCACCAGGTGTTATCGCTAGGGAACCTTTTTTGCCACCTCAAGGGTATGTTTGATATGTTCTTCTTTATCCTCTGGGGATTGTAACCGGCAGATTATAACCGTGAGCCAGTTAATTAAACTACCCAGCCTTAAAAGACGGGGCATTCCCGCAAAGTGAACATTTGCCCCCAAAGTTGCCAGCATCCCCATCGGATTATGTGGAACAGCCGTTACCACTCTCAATAATTGAGTACAACAACTAAAGGCGGTCAACAAACGGAGATGGACAACTTTGGGTGGTAATGATATAATTTGCAGTCATATCAATCCAATCCAGCCGGTGCGTTTGTGTCAGCGAAATTACGGCCAACTGCTGAACGATTCTTAGAAGCGGCAGGTAGGAGCACCCGTTCGGGGTAACGATTTCATGCCCTTGTGTACACAAACAGTTCACCAACTACATTCCCAACTCAAGAATCGGGAGATTACATCCACTCAAATCGTAGCTTCGGTTTTTGACCGCATTAAACAGGTAGACGATAAAATTGGTGGATATCTCACTCTAACTGAGGAGTCGGCATTCGAGGCCGCTGCCGCCGTAGATCAGCGATTCGAGCGAGGCGAAGATCTAGCCAAACTGGCGGGGATTCCGGTTGCCATCAAGGATGTAATCTGCACGCACGGGATACGAACCACTTGTGGTTCGAAAATCCTTGGTAATTTCGTTCCACCTTACGATGCAACCGTGATGAAAAAGCTGAAGTCACAAGGGGCAATTACCATTGGTAAAACTAACATGGACGAGTTTGCCATGGGGTCTTCGACCGAAAATTCGGCCTTTCAACCTACCAGAAACCCGTGGAATCTGGAAACAATTCCTGGGGGGTCAAGTGGTGGCTCTGCCGCCGTGGTATCAGCAGATGCAGCCATTCTATCGCTCGGTTCTGATACAGGGGGGTCAATTCGCCAACCTGCGGCCCTCTGCGGTAACGTAGGTATGAAACCGACATATGGCCGGATTTCTCGGTTTGGATTGATCGCTTTTGCCTCTTCACTTGACCAAATTGGCCCGTTTACCAAGGATGTAGAGGACTGTGCTATCGCGCTCAATGCCCTCTGTGGTCATGATATAATGGACTCCACATCGGCTCAAGTTGATGTGCCAAACTTTGAACAGAGTTTGGTCAACGATCTTCAAGGGCTGAAAATTGGCTTGCCGTCGGAATATTTTGTCGAAGGTATCGATCCAGAAGTGGAAACAGCAGTTCATCAAGCAATCGCCAAACTAGAGGAGTTGGGGGCTACAATCCATAATATTTCCATGCCGCATACTGAGTATGCTATTGCAACCTACTACATCATTGCGCCAGCGGAAGCCAGTGCTAATCTGGCGCGTTACGATGGAGTCCGTTTCGGGTATCGATCGGAAGAAGCAGAAGATCTAACCAGTATGTATAAACAGTCACGTAGTCAAGGTTTCGGCGAGGAGGTGAAAAGGCGAATTATGCTTGGCACCTACTCCCTTAGTTCTGGTTACTACGATGCCTACTACTTAAAAGCACAACAGGTTCGAACCTTGATTAAGCAAGATTTCGACCAAGCTTTTGAAACTGTTGACCTGATTGTTACACCAACCTCACCAACTCCGGCTTTTAAATTGGGCGATCGAACAGCAGACCCACTCCAAATGTACCTGTCGGATATTTTTACTGCGCCTTCTAGTTTGGCAGGAATGCCTGGTATTTCGATTCCGTGCGGCCTAACCAAAAACCGGCTACCAATTGGCCTCCAGATTTTGGCTCCACCTTTTGAAGAAGGAAAACTGCTACAAGCAGCTTATACTTTCGAACAGAATACCGATCATCATCTGCATCGACCGGAGCTTTAATTGCCAGATTTACCGGTCAATCCAGTCACCCCGTCCCGTGTACGATGGTTCCAAGCGATAATTACCGGCTTTATCGTTGCCGTCTTAGCCGGTATTGGCTGGGCATTTTTCATTTCAAAGACCAAAATTATTTATGGGTATCCCAGTATCCTGATCGGATTTTTAGTTGGCTTTTGCGTTTTATTCGTTGGGAAATCCCATCTGGTGTATAAAGGTCAGCAGTTGTTATACTACTCGATCGGACCTGCTAGCACGCTGGTTGGAATTGCGACGGGAAAGCTCCTCGATTTCAAATGGCGGATACTGCCTCAATTCGAGGGAGAAAGTCATCCGACTTCAGTTATAGACTCACCTACGCTGAACTACGATCTGGTCTTTTTCCTAGCCGCATGTTATTTTTCTTTTCGAATCCCTTCTAGTCACATGTGGCAAAGCCTGGTCACCAAAAACGATTATATCACCGATGAACCCGATTCATCTTAACCCCAAGGTGTTGCAAACTGATAAGGCATAGCGATGAGATCTATTATACTTCACCTTAAACGAGCCCGGAGTTACCTTCTCTTTGGCTTGATCCTGGCCATTCAAATTTTGGTTTGCATAGTAGCCACCAACGCAGAATCAACAGATGAATTGCTGGAAAATATTTCACTTTTTACAGAAGTTTTAGCACGAATCCAGCAAGAGCATGTTGATACACCTCAAGCTAAAAAGCTGATGTATGGCGCCATTAAAGGAATGCTACAAACGCTAGACCCATATAGCCAGTTTTTTGAACCTGAAACCTACAAAGAGTTTCGGACGCAGACACACGGAACGTATGGTGGACTTGGAATGGAGATCGGTGTTCGAAACAGCCGATTGACCGTTATCTCTCCTTTCAAAGGCACGCCTGCTTATCGAGTTGGAATGCAAACGGACGATTTTATCAGTTTAATCGACAACCAGCCAACAACTAATATGACGGCCCACGATGCCGCCAAAAAAATGCGGGGTGAGCCGGGGACCAGCGTCACTCTAACAGTCATTCGCGAAGGTGAGAGCGAGCCGATTGAAGTAGTTATCATCCGAGATGTGATTCGTATTCAGAGTGTGGAATCATATGTCTTAGATTCTCAAATCGGCTATCTTCGCATCAACCAGTTTAGGGACACAACTGCATTGGATGTCGATCAAGCCTTCGAGAAATTCACTCAGCAAGGGATTAAGGGGATTATCTTAGATCTACGCTCCAATCCAGGAGGGCTACTCCGTTCTGCCGTCGATATTGCCAGCGATTTTTTGTCCTCCAACCAACTCGTCGTTTATACTAAAGGCAAACAACCGAGAAAAGATCACTTGACCGCTGAAGGGGCACAGCAGAAACCATACCCGTTAGTAGTGCTGGTCAATCGAGGCAGTGCTAGTGCCTCTGAAATTGTAGCCGCTGCCATTAAAGATCATCAGCGTGGGTTAATCTTAGGTGAGCGAACATTCGGCAAGGCCTCTGTTCAACAGATCTTTCCATTAGGCAACGACGCAGCGGTTAAACTGACCATTGCCCGCTATTTTAGCCCGAAAGGGACAGACATCCACAAGGTTGGTATTACGCCTAATTTAGAGGATCCCTGGTTCAGCCGCTCAGAATCCCAAATGTTGAGCCGATTGATCGACCATCAAAGCTTGAAATCCTTTATTGAAGCTAACGGTGACGACATCCTGGTTCGGATCGAGGCTGCCGAAGATGCCTCACGTGATGATTATCAAGCGGCAGGGCTGTTACGTAAATATCGTCGGCTATCGGACAAACTATCCAAAGAACAGATCGTTTTAAGTGACGAAGCGTTGAAGTATGCGCTTGCTCGTGAGACCGAGAATGAAAGAGACGACTATAAATACGATCCGCAGGTCGCTTCAGCAATACGGCAACTCGGCTTGGTGCCTCTACAAGGCGTTGGTTTAGACTTAGAGTCTAGCGAGTCTCCGGCCGAAAACTAAACGCTGACCTAGTTGAGTCAGTAACTAAAAGAGGAGGAACTAATGGGAACCCCTATTATCTATTTAGGTACGGTAGGACAAGGTGTTTGGAAAAGTTTGGATGGTGGAAACACTTGGAATCGCACGGCTAATGGGCTTTTCGCCGAATCTGATATTCGGGCGATTGCTGTTCGTCCCGATAATCCAGCGACTCTTTTCGCAGGCACAGAGGCTGGACTCTATCGTTCAGACGATGCGGCAGAGAGTTGGAGTAAAGTGGACTTGCCAGTGAATGATCGACAAATCTGGGCTATTGCTATCGACTCCTCAACCGCAGATATCATTTTCGTTGGCACCTGTCCGTCGGATTTATTCAAATCGGAGGATGGTGGTGAGTCCTGGCACAAGCTAGAGGTTGAATTGGCCGAAGAGTGTGCTGGTGGAGCGATTATCCCGCGTGTTACCTCGATTGAGATCGACCCTGATGATTCTAACACTGTATATGCGGGCATCGAAATAGACGGCTTTCGCCATAGCACCGATGGCGGAAAAACGTGGACGACGATCAATGATGGATTGAGTAGTTTGGATATTCACGGCATTACCGTCGTGCCGGGCCAACCAAAGACCATCGTTGTCGCAACGAATAACGATATCTGCATCTGCCAAGATCTACAAACCTGGCAACCGCTAGAGGTAAAACAGCACTATCCCTGGTCCTATGCCCGTGCGGCAGAGTATATCAAATCTTCAACCGATGGGGATGATCGTATCTTTATTGGTGCAGGTAATGGCCCCCCGGGTAATCAAGGCGGTGTTTTTGTCACTACTGATTGTGGGCAGTCCTGGACCCGTGCGGATCTGGGGATGACAGCTAACAGTACGATCTGGAACTTCGCCCGAAATAACGCGGTCGATGGTTGGTTCATGGCTTATAGTGTGAGTGGGCAACTATTCCGCAGCACTGATAATGGATCATCTTGGGAAAAGCTGAGTCGAGAGTTTGGGGAAGTGCGTGGAATGGCTATTGTTCCCAGCTGATATTGGTGAATAAACCGCTGAACATTACCGTTGCTGGGGCCGACGACTCGAGGCTGGAAATTCGCTGGCAGGCAGATCTTGAACTGGTAGACCTCCTGCTCTATGTTGGTGATAGCAATGCCTTAATTTGGGAGAAGCAGGTTAGCGTTGGCTCGGTTACCCAGCAAGCCGACTTGGCTAAGATTTTAAAACCTCTAGCAGAGTTATGTTATGCTCTTTACCAAAGTAAAAGTGCTCGTACAATAATCCCGGAAATTGCTGAAACTCTGTTTGACCTGCGCGGGTTACTACACCAGATAGAAGACTAAGATCCTTGTGATCTGGTTCCAGCGATGGTACAACCCATCTTTTATTTCTGTAGTTTGACCAGAAAAGCTTGGCAATAGGCGGCTTTAGCTTCGTCTCTTTTTCCCAGTTGAAGTAAGGAGGATCCTAGCCGCGAGTAAGATTCTGCCTGGTTAGGATCAAGTGCGATCGCATGAGTAAACGCCTGAGCCGCTTCCGAATGTTGGTTGAGAAGTTGGTAGACAATCCCTAAATTTTCATGTATCGTCGCATCTCCTGGTTCACAGACAACGGCTTCCTGATAGGCTGATTTTGCCTGGTGGTAATCGCTGATCATAAAATAGGCTAACCCAAGGTAAAAGTGTGCTTCGGCTGATTCGCTATTATGCTGAAGTGCAATTTTGAAGTCGCTAATGGCTTCAGAGTAACGCTTGGCATTGAGGTGACCGACGGCACGCTGCAGGTAGTCTTGAGCCAGATGATAAGAGTCGAAATGGGCTTTTTGGAGATTACGCTGAGGACGGGCGACTGCTTTTCTTGAACGAGTGGGCCGAAGTTGGTTGGTTGCTTCAGTTGACGACTCTTCTTCTGACTGAGGTGGTTTGCTAACGTTGGTCGGCTTTTTCTGATCCATTTCCTGAAATACCGTTAGTTTGTATGATACTATAATCAACATACTATAGCCAAATGCTTTGCCAAGTCAACCCTAAAATGACCCAACTGAAGTTGACACCTTTAGTTGGCAAAATTGCATATCGATTTTTTCCCCTCCTTTTACGACTGGCAAGTTTCTGGCTACTGGTCTGTCTGGTTCCTCCTTTATGGGCCGAACTAGCTTTTCAAGATGCCTTTGAAAATCTGGAGCAAGCTCAAAAAAATTGGCAGGGAAAAGATGTACAGTGGCAGCTTAGCTCGCGTTACAACAAAAGCCCAAATGGCCAAAAGAGTTTGAGACTATCACCAACAAAATTAGGTGCTTGGCAAGAGATCTGGCATCCAATCGAAGTTGAGCGGCCTGTTCATCTGCGGATTTGGTTTTATGAACGTGGGTGGGAAAACAGAATCAAAGTCGATCAACAATACCTGTTTATCGGAGATAAGGATACCTTTGCTAACTCTGAGCGACGTTGTCAGATTGGGCAGTCAGGACACAAAGATTACCAAGGTTTCTATGTTGTCTTTGTTAAAGGTATTCCCCAGAAAAGCAAAACTAGAGCTAATCAAAAACGATGGGTCAAGTTTGAATTTGTAGTAGAATCAGAAGGCAACGCCGAAATTCGAATTGATGATCAGGATGAAGTGAAACTACCCGACCAGTGGAAAGGTATTGGTGTCGTCGGATTGGGGGTATTTGGACGGGAAGATCGGGGTGGGAACATCGATGCTTATTGGGATCACCTGGAAATATTCAATGCAGAAAAACCACCGGCGCTGGCTGTTGAACCATTGTTTAAGTTTCAGTCTGAGTCTAAACAACCGGGAGTAAGTTTAAACTCCGGCAATTGTGCCACAAACTGGGGAACCTTGAAAAGATTCCGATAAACCAAGATACCGACACCTCCTATCCGATGATTTCTACGTTGGCCCGAGGTAGAATAACACGTTCTTGGTTTTCCAGTACGACCCCTAAGACCCGAACACTGGCCTCTGTCTCCAGTTCTTGCGGCTCAACCAATAAATCGGTTACAGTTCCAAGTTGACCAAAATAGGGCTCTCGGATTATGCGGACCGGCGTTCCGACTTCAAGCGCCGCTGAAGTTAGTGCCGATGCGACCTCTGGATTACTGTTAGAGTCAGTGGTTTCTCGGTCTGATAAGACGTTCTCGATACCAACTTCCGCTAATGGGATGATGATTTCCGGGCGTTGGACGCCAGCCCGAATTTGCGTCGCCCCATTGATCGAAGCTTTCATTCCTTGGCGAGAAGACAGCAGACTGAAGGTTTGTTTGGCCATCGCAATTTCACCGAAACCTTCGGTGATAATCAGGGTAATTCCAACCTGTTCAGCCCCTGTAATTGCGACCCCTAACTCATATCCGAGCAACCGGTGTAGGTCGTGGTCGTTGATGCCACCACAAACGATCCCCCGCACTCCGTTATTAACTGCGGTTTCTACTGTTTGATAATCGACGTAAGATCCGCCAACCAGAATCTGGTCTACGTGTGAGGACTGAATCAGGTCAGCCGTCAACGGCATCTCAGGTGCCGAAACGATGGTCTGCAAAGTGCCGACGGTTTCCCCGCCAATGCCGAAAATCCCTTGAATTAAAGTTCCCCAAGTTTCGACTACTGCACCTTCGTTAGGGATGACTTCGACTACCTTCCCACCGATATATCCTTTGGTCTGGACCGGCGTTGGTGACTCCCGAACGATTACCTGACCGGTAATGTCAGAAATGCTTTCGACCGTTCCCGCTATTGGGGATTTGACCTCTGACTTGAACAGTCCTAAAAAGCCGTTTGATTGGGCAATGATTTCGTCATGGGCAACGGCGTCACCGATCTGCTTCAACATGAACTTCCCGACGCTGGATGCATTGGTTCCCATCAGGTTGGCTGCATGGATCATCTGGACGTTGCCAGGCAGATCGGTTTGGGCCACCACATCCTCAGCAAAAACACGATCACCCACTTCCACCAGCACATCACCGGCAAGAGGTAGTCTTCGCTCACTTTGAATAGTAGTTTCGGCTGCGATTTTTAGACCTGGAGTATATGCATGTGCCATTTCAAAGAGTCGAGAGTTGAGAATTGAAAGTTAAAAACCTATCATCCACTTTTCACTCATTTGGGTTAGAAAGCCTATGTGATTGACCAAATATTCACTGTTACTTTTAATTTCAGTAATGCAAGAAGGCCTTGTTATTTCACGAACATCATTGCCTGCGTTTTTAACGATTCGTAAATCCAACTATTAATATCAATCGCATTTCTTATTTTACAGAAATTCAGGTCATTATTGCAAGCAACGGTCGGTAATGTTCCAGAATTATCGTTGACTATTTTACTAAACCAAACTTAAATTGATTGATAAATAGCCCCATCACGATGTCATGCATTTAGCTCGTTTTTGACAAACAGGCACTTTTTCTGCTCAAACTTTCCGCTTATTCCTGAAGGCCCAATGCTTACCCTCTATTCTCCAGCTCTTCTCTTTTCCACCTACATACTGGTTGGAATTAATCTGCCTCTCATAGGCACCCCATTGATCGGCATAAAATTTGGAAATCCCGAGGGACTGCAGCAACCGTTTTAAGTCCAGAAATACTATCTCTACGCCTCGGCCAAGCGCCGATTCAAAGACCACTGCCTCCGCTCCGCCAAGTCCTTTGACTCTCCGTGTTTGATTCGTTAGGCCTGATTTCCCGAAGAGGTCCCCATTCTCCATCTTCCAAGATACGACAGAGAACACGGCCACCATCAACTACCGTTAATGGCTCCTCATACAGATGCGCGGCCGAATGAACATCGCCACCGAACATACGCGGATCCTGACCAGTAGTGGTGTAGTAGATTTCGAAACCGTCGGCCATAAGTTCCAACTCTCGATTACCACCTTCCGACCAACGAACTGCAATTTCTGGCAGATCTGGGTACAAACCACGGCCGAATAACTGGTTGATGACGACTTGTGTCCGACGAGGGATGTACTGGTTTCTCGTGCGATCGACTTCAGCGAACCAGGCCTGGTGTTTGGCTACACCCGAGTTGTGAGGTTCGACTCGCCACTCCGAATCGGTGAGCACCGCTTCATACGTCTTGCGAGGGTTGCCCCATCGGGCTGCCTCGGCAAATAAAGCGGGCTCGATTTCGGCAATACGTCTATCGAATAATTCCGTCAAGCGCTTTGGTGTCAGGGCACCGCCGTGGAAAAAGTACTTCGAGATTCTGTCTGCCAATAATACGCGGAACTCTTCGTTCTCGAGCAACCGCTGATACAACCAGTGAGGATTGCTGCGATCGGCAGTGTCCCCAAGCGGAAAGGGACCGAGCCGGTCTTCCTGGATGTCCAGCAAAGTATGTTCGGAGTCCCAGATGATGAACCGGAAGCCCTTGTTTTGGGTGCCGTTCATGAGTCCGTGCCAGTTATTTCCTCCGCGATTGTTGCCGAACCAGCTAATGGGGGCATCCAGGTTGCCGCCATAGAAGATTACCAACATATAATCGATAAGATTGACCGGATCGAGCAGTCGATTAGACTCAGGATCTCGGCTACCGTCAGGTTTAACACCAATCATCTGACAGTAATTATTAAAGTCGCTCAAGTCGTGTTGCGAGAGCTTATCAAGACGTGTCCAAAGCTTCATGTTGCCATCGGTTGCAAAGACCTGATAACGACGATCCTGATCTTCGTCTTCTGAGTATCCACCCATGATTTTCACCACATCAAAGTCCTCTTTCTTACCCCCAATATATGATTCACCGAAGAAAGCCTTTGGTCGTTCGCAAGTGTTGTAGAGCCCCCAGTAGTGTCCGTTGATGTAAAGATGCCGAAAGTTGCCTCGCGGGGAAGGATGGCCCATGGCAAATTGCAGATCTCGGTTGAGCTGGTCGCGCATGTACAGCGCCTTGGAACTGAAACCGTGATGCCAGGCATAGTTCTGGCTACATCGCAAATCGACGTGACTGAACTCTTTCGCCGCATTGCCTCCAAACAGGTCGTACTCGAGTTGCGCCGGGCCATAGCGACGGCGAAAGAAAAATCGGAACCCATGCTTAGGAACCTCTGGTTTTCGACTGAAGCCTCCCCGCATGCGGACACCAGCGTTGATTTGGAACCCGAGTTCCTGCCCATCATCCGTCGGTAAGAGTTCAAGCGAACAGTTCCGTTCCGCTTTTCGTCCATGCCAACCCGCATGAGCATAAATTCCGCTCTCGTCGCTGAATAGGTTTTCAGGTTCGATGGCGATTGAGTAAGATGGAATAGCCCAAAGCGCGTCCAGCAGTTTTTTTCGGTATTTGGGATTGTTGATGATGTCTACATCCATTCCGTAGTTTGATTTTCCTTCTCCCCACTCATATGGATAATCTGCCGGTGGCAATCCATCAGCTGAGTCGTCGATACGGTCGGCCGGAAAAATATAACTACGTGTCACGATTGGTGTGGGCAAGTAGCCCGGTTTGTATCCTCGGGCACGGATGATGGTAGTCTGTTCGATCTCAAGCGACTGGTCGAGGACTGGGCTCGATTCGTTGGGTCTGCTTCCGTCCATTGTGTAACGGATGGTGACATCGCTGTCCACGGTGCTCACCTTCAACGTAAAAGGCGTTTTGAACAGCCCGTGTGGTTGGGATAGTTCGATCGTTGAAAGCGCACCAACAAGGGTCGCTGCATTTCTTCGACCAGGAGTCGGAAAAGCCAAGAAGTCGAGCGATTCTCCTTCGCTGCCGCCAGCAGTGAGGGGAAATCCGAAGGAGACGTTGGTCTTTTGTTTGGGGTATTTAGTTTTGATGATCTCGGACTTCTCGCCATCGGGACTGGTCAGGCTTAAGTATTCACCCCCCTTTTTGAGTTGAAAATTTGTGTGTAGCGGCCGGTCGGTTCGCCTTCGATCTTTGCCGGATGCAAATACGATCAGATATTCACCGGCTCCTAAACGGATATCAGGGAAAACCCATCGGCGCGAGTCTTTTTTCGAATCCGTTAAGGACCAGTTTTCTAGACTTTGCTTCTGGCGCGAATGATTGTGAATTTCGATCCAGTCGACTAGTTCACCCTCCTCATCGACCAATCCTGTTTCATTATCTGTCATGAATTCGGTAATACGTAGTCGGCCTCTCCCTGTTAACTGAAGTTCCACAATAGAGGAGCTTTCTGGCTGACTTTTAGGTTGGCTAACTTGGCTAAGATCATTGTTAGATTGGTCAGCGACCGTTATGCGGGCTTCCTTTAATTCTGTGGGGTCAAGGCGACCGTTCCTGTCGATGTCAAATCGTGCCAGTAGATGATTACTCGGCGGTTTCTCATCTTGATGTGTACGTTTGGCCTGTTTTTTATCGTCAGCCCGGTTAATGCTGCCTCGAATCCAGTCATAGAGTTCTTCAGGAAAATCTTTGATTTTTCCCCGTTTGGCATCTTGCTGCATTTTCTGGAGATTCTCTGCGATCGGGCGGTCATCGACGAAAGCCTTGTATTCGCCAACTAGTCTGCTCCACACATTCTCCAGCGCCTGGCGAGCGGCCTTCTCTTCTTCCTGGCTCAACTCACCATCGCCATCTTTGTCATATTTCCTAATTCGTTGCTCGTGACGCCGTCGATTACGGATGAACCTTGGTCGTTTCACTGCAAACGGACTACCAGCTTTTCGGAGGGTTTCACGTTCAACGGCGTTGAGTCGACCATCTTCATCAGCATCAAATTGTTTTAGCGCACGTTGCCGAACAGTAAGATCGTTTTGTTCCTGTTCAGCACCATACAACAAAGATGCCGTCAAGTCAAAACAGAACAGCCCTACAAAGACGGATGTTACAAGTTTCAGGTTGATTAATTGGATCATGAACCCATTTGCCATGTATCTATTCTGTTTCATATAACTAATCCTTGCGCGCTATTATTAGCTGTTTCCTACCACCTAGTTCGTACTGCTTTGACAGCTTTGATAACCTTTGCCCCGGTTGCATGAGTTTGCCGTAAGTGATATTTCTTTTGATCGTGTCGTTGAAAAAGAAACGGCTCTTGTTGCACCATGCCATGCCGATTTATTTCCGTAGTCGTTTAACTTTGATCTCTTTCAGGTTGTATCCATCGATAAAAAGTTCTCCTTTTGTAGGGTCTTAGAATCGCGGGATGAGATTGGTCAAAGTCGTTTTACTGGAACCGCTTGGCCCACGAATGCAATCATTTGTCCGGAATATGCTTTGATCTCGATATCCAATAGCACTTCGGTTTCATCATCATAGCTAAAGTGAGCCCTTTTAAATTCGACATCGCCTCTAACTGTTTCCAGATCAATCGCGTTGGGGCGTCTTGGATCTCCGGTTCGGTGTCCAGCCCTTACTTTTTAATTTCAGTTGAGAGTGAAAAGCTTTCGGGTGAAAATTCTAACATTTAACTATTAACTCTCTATACTCAATAGATTTTTCACGTAAGATACAGGTTAAAGGTAGATCCGACCAATTAACCGAGAGCTTGACCAAGAGGAAGAAAGTGAAGAGAATAAATACATGGGAAAAGGGTACCCAACTATTGAGGGCGTTGGCTCTCGGCTGATTATCTCGCAGGCAATCGTATCATCTTTGCATAATCCCCTCGCTAATACCTGAAAGCTGGTATTACAATCCAAACTGGTTTTGCCAATCTCGTTGGCAAAACCAGTTTGTTCGCTCTATTGGCGCAAAAGTTCGGCGACTTTGGTCCTCCCCTGTTCAACCGCTGGCCGATCTACTCTAATTTGCAATAATTGAACAATAAACTGAGTAGTCCGCCAATCTACTTTTAAACTATCCATAGCGGTGGCTCCTTGATCGTTTTTGGCCTCAATATCAGCACCATATCCGATCAGCAGTTTAGCTACCTTTGATCGACCGAGAAACGCTGCCGCATGTAGGGCCGTACCGCCGTCTCCCCCTTTGGCATCGACATTGGCACCTTTTTGGATTAAGAACTCAGCTATCTCATCGTGGCCCAGAATAGCCGCTACATGCAAGGCAGTTGCCCCATCCTTATTTTTAGCATCAACCTCCACGCCTTTGGAAAGGTGTTGTTTGACAGCTTCAATGTTTCCAGTTCCAGCTACCGTCCAAATATCGCTGCTACTACCAGGATCCGAAACACCAGTGTCGACACCTCGTTGGCGCAGGAGTTCAACCAGCTTACCCCTGCCTGTTTCCACCATTTCCCGATCCAATTCTAGTTTCATCATGCCCGCGAAGAACTCTGTCGTCTTCCAATCTAACATCAGAGTATCCATTACAGTAGCCCCTTGGTTGTTTCTGGCATTGATATCGGCACCGTTTTCAATCAGCAGTGTGCCGAGTTCATCTAAACCGAAAAAGGCGGCCGTATGCAGCGGAGTGCCTCCATCGCGATTTTTCGCGTTGACATTAGACCCTTGTTGAATTAGAAAAGAGACGGTATCCACATGGTTGGCACCAGTTGCCCACGACAAAGCTGTCAGGCCAAACTGACCGTCCTTAGTGTTAATGTTATCTGTACCTTTGGCTAAATGTCCCTTTACAGTTTTAAGGTCGCCCTCAGCGGCTGCACTCCAGATTGAGCTATCTGGAGGTCTGAAATCGAATCCTTCCGACCGCATAATCGCTGGTTGGGCGGGAGGAATTCCCCATTTGGGCATTCCATTAGCGATTTCTGCCATGATTTCACCACGTCGTTGACGAATGAATCGTCTTCTCTCTTCTAACGATCGAACAAATCTATTGGCTGATTGGGTTGCCCCTTTCTTAAGAACCTTTAGAACAGTGCTGGATTCAGTATCTACCATTAGATCGACTACTGTATTTTGTCCTGGTTCTAGGTCTATGTTTTGCTCAACTAAAACGGCGCCCTTTATCATTGCCTGTAATCGCAACTTCGTATCTTTGTTAACACGAACGATTCGTTGGTAATTATCACCATTGCTTAACCATCCCCAATCTTGGCTGAGGATGCTTTCACCTGAGTCAATAACAGCCTCAAGCCGAATTGAGGAAAGCTTCTTTCTGTTTTTACCTTTTAAAGTTAGCTGACCCGACAACATAACCCCCTCGCTTAGAGGAAAGCGATCAACAGGCCTAATTACAAATCCCCAATCTCCCATCCCTTGGCTAACCTTGACCAGGCATGTATTACTCCCTGGATTTAGCTTAACAGTAAAACGGTCTTGATCGATCATTACACTGCGTCCCTCTCGATATTGGTACACCACCATACCATTGATCCAGACTTTGGCTGAGTCATCACTACCCAGGCCAAATTCAACATATTCCTTACCCGAACCTTCGATCTGACAGAAGGCATAGGCGGTCACATTATCCAATCTGCCTATTTCCTCAATCAGATTAATGATCTTTTTCCGGTCTGAGATCGAACGCCATTTGAGCTTCTGATCCTTGGAGTTACGAAATTCCTGCTCTTGATCGGGCCGGATATTAGCTTCACCCCCTTGCTCTAATAGGAAATCTTGATCCAGATCGTGGCTTTTCTGGGTATAAAAAGGACCTAATAGAGACCAATCAGTGATAAATTGTCCTGTTTTTTGATTCTCATCTCCTTCTCTTTCTTCGGTCTCTATTTGTTCTACTGCCTCTATGATCGCACGTTGGGCCTCAGCGGGTAAGCGTCTAAAATCTTCACTATTTAGAGCTTCCTCACGTGCGGCCGCTGGGTTGCTCCTTAGCCAGTTAATCCAACCCTTAGCCTCTTCCTCGGCTTCTCGGACTACCTCTTCCACACTTTGCGGGGTCAAATATGGCGTAACTAAGGATTCTATCCTTTCTGTTTCTGCCAACAAGAATTCCGCGTCCCAATGTTGGTCTATAATACGTCTCAGTGTCTGTTCATAACGTCGGCGTCCCGATTCCAACTGGTACAGACGATTAGCGATTAATCCCTGTATCTTGACAGAGACGGGATCACCCATTCCTTGTCTAAAGGGGCCAAATCCCTCAAATAGGCTATCCGCTCCCCAGGGAATGAAGTGAAATTTGTTATTCCCTGGGTTGAGATAGATAAAGAAGTTGTTTCGGTTACCGGAGTAACCATCCCAAAAACTGATTAACCCTTCCATGGCCCAAAAGGTGTAGAAGGATTCTAGGTCAACCAATTCACCTATGGCCAACTCTATATCTTCGTCAGGGCTATCTAATATATCGATCAGTTGTTGAATTTTCTTTCGTCCTACCTTGTCTGAACCAAACTTGAGTTCAAAACTCCCGGCCCAATCAGGATGAAAGTCAACGACCGTTCCTTCGTATAAGATGCCGTCTTTATTACCGAAAGCCCATTGGAGTAAGGGTTTTTGTATTCTTTCCACATGAGCGTATATGCCCAGATTTTGGCCATTAACGGTTAGATTCGCGTAGCTGCAACGGGGAGCAGGTGACCCGGCAGCGTTAAACAGGGCATAGCCTAGAAATTGGCTAACCAGACTAACATCTTGTTGGTTGTTATTAAAGGTTAGATTGGTTAATCCGTCAATTTGGCCCTTTTTATCTAGATGATTGAGTTTAATCTTAAGAGATGGACGGGTCGAATTTTGCGAACCAATAAAGCCTTTTTTGCGAATACCTACCCGGGGAAATTCAACTCCGTCAATAGAGACGTGGGCTTCAACATAAGTATATGGGGGATCAATTGGCTCATATTGTCGTTTTTCGTTCAGTGCTTCAGCGAAATCGCGAGATTGAAAACGAATGGTGTCCCAATCCTTGGGATCGACAGTGATTTGTATATCTAAGACTCGATCGGCAGGAAAAATATCATCTGCGACTAGCTTCTTGTTTCCGCTGTCCTGGGCATTAATAGGTCCTACCACAAGGCCTATTAAGCTCACAAATAAAATTAGACTAATCTTAACCCCAGTTTTCATTTGAAACTCCTTTAGATTAAATTCACTCAGGTTGCTATGCAATCTCAAGTAGAGATGTATCGACTTAAGTCTCCTTTTGATTACCTGCCACTTTTCTTCCTCTAGGACAAATAGATTCTTACTATCTGCTGTATTCCTCAGAAAATAAATAGTTCCTATTCGTTCTTTCGGATCGGCTTAAAAGACCTCTTTTGGCTTCTAAATGAACATTGCTAATCTTCTCGTAAACCAACCTTGTCACCCGCTCTGATCTTCTATGCAATAGTTTGACCAACTACCATATGCCACAATAATTAATTACCTGGTTGGCTAACATCATCTTGGCATAACGCACTTTTTGGACACTGCTATTTATAACCGAAACGCCTATAACCACGGACAGGTGGGTCATTTGTTATTGGTATGATAGTCCATTCGATAGCGCAATCGGCTGGCGCACTGTTTCCCGGAAAGCGATTCGGTAGAGGTCGCCGGACGAGCTTTCGGAAACTCACCCTGCGTATTGTGGCTTGAGTTAATTTGACTTTCCTGTATGCAGTACACTAGCCAAGGCCGTGCTTTTAAAACGTCAGAACCTCCCCTATCTACCTCTTCTTCGGCCCCTCGTTGCTGTCCTGCGTGCCGTTGGCAACTCGAGGTCGACCATAATTTCTCATGAATATCCTTCGGAAGTTGGCAGGCTGTCTACGGGGACAATTTTTCTTCACCGAACTCCGGTTCCTTACCTGGTCGGACGACCCATTCTGCGAACAAGGAATCGAAATTATCTTCCTCAAATTCACCGACGGTCAAACGCTGAATGATTTCTATTGGAATTGTCATCTCTCCGTAAAACGGTGAATGCCCCAGTAACTGTCCTTCGGCGGTTGTCAACGGTTCAAATATCAAAATTGAACCGTCAGATAAATCGACGCGCACCACTTTCGCTTTAGAATCAGGACGGGTTTCCAACTCGTCTTTCTGTTTGTCAACCTCACTTTCTTCTGGAGAGCTAACATCAACCACCTGCATTATTCGGTTCACAGGTAGGGACACCGTTCGTAACTTAGAGTCAAACTGAATCATCTGACCACTAATTTCAAGTAAACTCCCTCGCATCAAATCACCTGTTTTAGCCACCAAGACATGACTTGGTGGACTGTCCCGTTTGAACCTAGGCACAG
>Ga0208128_1000127_pt1 | contig 30355 bp, 29 predicted proteins | sample ETNtaG_35_FD_185758 | JGI IMG/M metagenome (GOLD analysis project Ga0208128, IMG submission 185758) | Marine microbial and viral communities from oxygen minimum zone, Eastern Pacific Ocean - ETNP201306PF51B (SPAdes) (version 2) | ecosystem: Environmental > Aquatic > Marine > Oceanic ... | reverse complement strand
TGACTGGGAAGAATTCTCTGGGGAGATTATAAGCTACGAAAGTTCACATTGTACTGACGAAGTTGATAAATTCTATAATTGTGACTACAGACAGTCCTTGTTCGGTACTGTGAACAGTCTACTCTCAATCTCACTCTTTCTAGGCTTTTTTGCTATACTTCTAGCTTTCCGAGCACAAAAATACAGGATCTGGCTTGCTTCTGTATTCTCTATTGCCCTAATAACCTCCATGGCAAGTCTCTTGATATTTACTTCACTGATTGATAATGCCTTGATCGCAGATAGTCATACCCTAGATGAGAATCAAGAAATGGCTGGTGGCTGTTGGATGAGTAATCCTGCAATATGGGGAAAAACTGAGTGTGTATCTCTAGAAGGTGAAGGAGAATACAGCTATGAAACCGAAATAAGCTATTCACCAGGCATTAGCTTTTACATTGTACTAATCTGTATCTCAATGATGTTTGTAGGACTATTCACACATATCGTTCCAATGATTACAATGGAGCAGATTACGTGGACTGAGGCCGTTAAAAGAAACTGGCAAGTCTTCGCCGTGATTTTCTTGATTGTGTTCCTCGGGAGATTAAACGTACTGATGACAAACCTGTGAATGGTGCGGGGGGAGGGATTCGAACCCACGTACCACTAAGGACCGGATCTTAAGTCCGGCGCAATTGGCCAGGCTATGCGACCCCCGCACTCGTGTGCTACGTGCGGCCCAAACTTTAAAGAGTGCTCTATTTTGAAACGCACCGTCGGCACACTAGAGCTGAAACATGACCACCGCAACCACCGCGAAGATAATCACTCTGGCTGGGAATCCGAATCCCCCCTCTCTAGTTGCTCTTTATGGGGGTTCGTTGGGAGAAAGGAAAACGACCCTTGCAGATTTGGAAAACGACCTTTATGCAGCTGGTCTGAGCGTCATAGATTTCAATTCACGAAGATTCCTCTCGGAAAGCGACCTATCTCAGCCTTTGATACAACAGATAGTTACCGAGTTGAAATCAAATCAGGATACCACCGGAGCTACGGCAGATCTGGTGAATCGAATCAATGAGAGTGCACCCGCAACGATTGCTACCCATCTGACCAGTGAGAATCGAATAGAATTGATACATCAATTTGATTCATCTCTGAAGAGATTGGCAGCCATCTCTCTTCAGAAAAAACCACTGGTGATAATAGTCCAGGGACTGGAGAGGGCACCCACCGGTTCATTTATCTCAATCTCTGAATTTATTGCTAATTATCTGAACATCCACAAGTTCATGTTCGTCGTTTCAATAGGAGAAGGAATCCTCCAGAAAGAACTTACCAGCAGCAATTCACCAATGTCTCCTGATGATTTCCTAGAGGATGTTTTCAGCGCAATTGTTACCTTTGACGAAATGGCTGTTGAACCACCTACACCGGTTCAAGATAATGAGGATCTTTTTGTTCCTCCAGTTGGATTAGAAGTAGAAAGTGGAGCTGAAATAGCTAGAAGAAAAACGAGAAAGATAGCTCCTAAAACCGCTGGTCTACCCCAAAGCAGGATTTTCAAGGTGAGGGAATTAACAGGCAAACATGCCAAGATAAAGAAAGGTACTGCGCCCAAAAAGAAAGTGATAAAGAGGAAAAAGAAAACGGCCTCAAAACCAAAGTTATTCAAACCAGTACCTAAAAAAGAACCAAGCAAGATTGAATCCTTCATGAAACCTGTTTTGAATGGTGATTTACTCACTGCTAAAAAATTCTGGAGCAAAGCGAATGAACTTAACTATAGTGAATTTACAGAGGTTGTCAAGAGAATCACCGAAGAAACCGAGAACCATGATTCACGAATAAGAGCTACTGCAGTCACAGCTTTAGCTTCACTGGCCAATGGGGTTTCCTGGGAAATGCCCCCTGAGGTAATGGATCGGGCATTGATTCTCACTGGGGACGGGTCAAAAGAAGTTCGTGATGCGGCAGCTGATGCAATCAAGGAAATGAGTGGGGCAGGTGTCGAAACCGTACCTCAGTTCAAACCCTCTGTGGCTCCTGAAGTCCCCCAAAACAGTAGCAACATGGAACTTGGTGAATTGGATACTGACGCTATGCTAGGAAAAGGTAACAACAGTATCGGCTCATTATCGATTGGTACTGGTTCAGGCGGTGTCAAAATGATGGGGGGAACAGATGAAGTGGCCAGTAGCGCTACTACTTTCGAAATGTCCAAGGAGGTTCCATCATTTCCAACCGAAGACGCGCCTCCAAAATTCAAGGCTGCTGAAGATAAACCTCCAAAATTCAAGGCTGTTGATAAAAAAAAACCGGAATTCAAGATAGCTCGAAAATAAACACTGAGATTCTTGAGACAGTAGTGGCTGAGGTCATTTCAGAAGAAACCGCAGAATCTGAGCCAGTTGGCAAAACTAATCTAGAAGAAAGACAAGACCTGTGGAATAAAATACAGAAATTTGACACTGAAGCCAGTGCAATGGATTATTACGATAATAGCGAATGGGATTTAGAAAAGATGCGTTCAGACTTGAAAGTTCTTTTGGAAAAAGATAGATTTGGAAGGTAGAGGCACTAGTTATTCTGCTTTAAACTGAAGAACAAGGTCTCACCATCTACTACAAATTTATCTGATGCCACTGATGGTTTCGAGTAAGACAATTCTGCGGGATTGGCCCTAGTTTCTGATTTCACATATTCCCAATCCTTTGAGTCAAGCTTAGGACAACCCTTGGTCAACCAAACCGTAAGGTCAATTGTGACTTCCACATCCAGATCCAGATCTTTACGTTTTGACTGGACACGACGTGTAATCTCCCGTGCTAATCCCTTGGAAAGCAATTCATCATCAATACTGACGTCAAGGACCAAAGAAACATCACCGGAATCATCAACCGAGAATGTCGATGCTGCAAATCCATCTTTTTCAACACGATGAACTTCTACGTCATCCGCGCCAATGTCATAGCCCGCCAATTTGGCAGAACCGGCTCCTATCTCTGATAACAAGGTTTCGGGCTCAGCTTTAGCTAATTCGGCTAGGACCTTGGATAGATCGGCTCTGCATTTCGCACCTAGGGCCTTATGATTTGGAGCAAGCTCAATACGCTGGAAGCGGTCCAAATCGGGCTCCGTGGTCAGATTCTCTACATTAAGTTCCTCTTCAAGGATATCATGAAAATCAGATAATTCGGGACCTCCAACAATCCATCCTGAACGGCAGGGCAATCTTTGGCGGCGATTGACATCGACGCGTATCTTACGACCTGTCTCTGCAAGCGAGCGGACCACGGACATCTGTTGTTCCAGATCAAGATCCTGTGACGAGAGATCACCATCAAACGGCCAATCCGCCATATGGACTGATGTGCCTGTAAGATCATTATGGATTTTATCAGACATAAATGGTGAAATCGGAGCCATCAACCTGCTAACGATGGATAGAACCTCGTGCAATGTGTGCTGACAAGCTTGTTTGTCTGTGCTGTCAGCTTCATCCCATAGACGGCGGCGCGAACGACGGACATACCAATTCGAGAGGTCATTGATAACAAAATTTTCGAGGTCACGACCCGCTTTGTGGAATTCCCACGTCTCGAATTGATTGTGATAGGCTTGGGCTACACTAGCCATCCGGGATAGAATCCAACGATCTAAGGGGCTACGTTGGTCGACTGGAATGAAACCCTTCTCGTCGTTTGGGTTGAAATTATCCAATGATGCATAATCTGCATGGAAACGGTAAACATTCCAGAGAGTCAAGAACATCTTGGCATAAGTCTCACGCACACCGTTAGGATCAAAGTTCATTGGACTCCAAGGGGCACTCTGAGTGGTCATGTACCAACGAATCGCATCGGCTCCTTCCTTGTTGAAGTGATCCCAGGGGTTGACCACATTGCCCTTTGATTTGCTCATCTTCTTTCCCTCATTATCAAGAATATGGCCCAGTGAAAGACAACGATGATAGCAGGTGCTATCGAATACTGTAGTTGAAACTGCCAGAAGAGAGTAGAACCATCCCCGGGTCTGATCCACCGCCTCACAGATATAGTCTACTGGAAAACTACCTGAGAATTTATCCTTGTTCTCAAATGGATAATGCCATTGGGCAAAGGATGCACAGCCAGAGTCAAACCAACAATCCATAACATAAGGTTCCCTAAGCATCTCCCCACCACAATTATCTTCGGTACAACTGAGTTTAACATCATCAACATAGGGGCGGTGCAATTCCTTGGGTGCTGGTGAGTCGGCGGTCTTCAATGAATTCATTTCCTCTATACTGCCCACACAGTGCTCTTTTCCACAGTCCTGACAAATCCAGACAGGGAGTGGCGTTCCCCAATAACGTTCGCGGCTGATGGCCCAGTCCTTGATATTGCTGAGCCACTCACCAACTCTCCCGGTCCCAGTCCATTCAGGAGCCCATTCGACCTGTGAATTGTATTTGATTATGTTATCCTTGACCGCTGTCATCCGGACGAACCAGCTGTCCATTGCATAGTATAGCAAGGGATGATCGGTACGCCAACAATGTGGGTAGTCGTGGGTGTAGGTATGCTCTCTGTAAAGCCTTCCTTCATCCGCAAGAAGATCAATGATATCAGAATCACAATCCTTGACGTAACGGCCATCCAGAGAATCATGTGTTCCGTTAATGAACTTGCCATCAACCCCTACCGTGTGTTGAGCCGGTAAACCTACTTCCATACCAAGGGCATAGTCTTCCTCACCATACATCACAGCGGTATGAACGACGCCCGTTCCATCCGTAGTAGTCACAAAATCTGCTGCGACCACTGTCCAGGCTGTCTTGGAATCTCCCTTCTCTATCGCTCCGGGAAAAAGTGGCTGATACGCTTTTCCAACAAGTTCTGAACCAAGAAGTTCCTCTACAATCTCGACTTGGTGCCTTAGAACCTCGGAAAGCAGGTCCTTGGCCATAATCAACTCTTCTCCGACCTCGGTCGCGCCACGGCCTTCCCATGCTCCTGCCGGTGGCTCAGTGATTCGAACCCTGCAATAGACCACCTCCGGACTGACCGCAAGGCCAACGTTGCCAGGAAGGGTCCATGGTGTTGTTGTCCAGGCCAGAACTGAAGCATTGTCATCTACCAGTTGGAACTTGATGTATACTGCTGGTTCAGAAACTTCCTTGTAACCAAGTGAGACCTCATGAGTAGAATAACTTGTTCCTGTTTGAGGGCAGTATGGAAGCACCTTGTGTCCCCTGAACAGAAGCCCTTTGTCGTGCATCCGCTTAAGAGACCACCAAGCAGACTCGATGTACTCATCATGAAGTGTAACGTAGGGATCATCCATGTCGACCCAGAAAGCCATCCTCTCTGTCATCTCACGCCAAGCTTCTTCGTAAGTCCAGACACTCTCCTTGCACTTCTCATTGAAGGCAGCCATACCGTAGGCCTCAATTGCCTCATTGGACATCAGATCCAATTTCTTCTGAACTTCGATCTCCACAGGTAAACCATGTGTATCCCAACCACCTTTCCGCTCGACCACGTATCCTTCCATGGTCTTCCAACGGCAGACCATATCCTTGTACAATCTTGACAAAACGTGATGAATACCTGGCTTACCATTGGCCGTGGGTGGACCCTCTAGAAAAGTAAACGCTTTGGAACCTTGACGTTGCTCTATACTCTTTTTGAAAGTCCCTTCGTTCTTCCATCTTTTAGCTACTGATAACTCCAAGTCAACAGGGTCATAAATTCCCGTGCTTTGCGTCTGCTTTTCAGACTGGGTTTTAACCATTATTGCGCCGGATTCAAGTGGCCATTATAAAGAGGCACCGAACTTAAACTTAAATCCCCTTATGAATCAACCGCAATAACGCCGGGGTGGCTCAGCCTGGTAGAGCGTCGGACTCATAGGGTAGTATAGTTCCGGCTATGCCTGGGACATCCGAAGGTCGCGGGTTCAAACCCCGCCCCCGGCACCAAATTATTCCCACTCAATAGTGCCTGGTGGTTTGTCGGTGACGTCATAAACGACACGATTCACATCCGACTTGAGTGTGCGGGTAATCCGTTCAGTGATTTTTCTCAATACGGGATGAGGGACGTCTAGGGCCTGTGCCGTCATTGCGTCATAACTTTGGACCGCACGGACCGCGATTGTGTTTCCATACGCCCGTACGTCTCCCTGAACCCCCACAGTCTTGACAGGCATCAGGACCGCAAAATATTGCCAGGGTATCTCCATTTGGCCAGACTTAGCAGCTAATTCCAGTTCTTCCTCCACGATATGACATGCTTGACGTACTATTTCTGTTCTCTCGGGCGTAGCCTCACCGATTACCCTAACCGCTAGCCCAGGTCCAGGGAATGGCTGCCTGTTCGATACTGAAACTTCTAAGAATTCAGCCAAAGAACGAACTTCGTCCTTGTACAACTCCCTTATTGGTTCACACAGTGCCATTTCCATGTCCTCTGGAAGGCCACCAACATTATGATGTGATTTTATCGTATCACGCATTCCACCACCAGATTCTATCCAATCAGGGGCAATTGTTCCCTGAATCAAGAATTTGCCACCATACTTGCGCGCTTCCTCCTCGAAAACTCGAATGAACTGTTCCCCGATTATCTTACGCTTCTCTTCGGGATCGATGATACCCTTCAATCCGTTGTAAAAACGTTCCGACGCGTCTACAATCTGGTGCTGAACGCCCAGATCTTTCAGCATAGATGATACAAACGCAGATTCTCCCTGACGCATGTAGCCCGTGTCCACATAGATTGCCAATAGTTTATCTCCCACAGCCTTTGACGCCAAGGCCGCTGCCACAGTAGAATCAACACCACCTGAGGCTGCAATAATGGCCTTGTCTGTCAATTCTTTCTCTAGGCTCTGTACTGCCTCTTCGGTGAACTTAGCGGGGTCAAAAAATGACACAGATTACCACTTAGAAAGGCCTATAGGACGGTATCGCTACAAATCCTATTTAGGAGGCTCCTAATCCTTAGATATGGCTCATGAATTGGTCTGGCTGGATTTGGAGATGACGGGTCTTAATCCAAAACGACATCGAATTATCGAGATTGCTACCGTAATAACCGATTCCGAACTTAACATCATTGCTGAGGGACCTGAACTAGCGATTCATGCAAATGATACAATCCTAAAGAGAATGAATGATTATGTACATGAGATGCATCAACGTTCGGGACTTTTGGACAAGGTGAGAAACAGTAAAATTACCATTGAGGACGCGGAAAAACAGACCTTGGAATTCATTGATGACCATATAGAACCAAAATACAGACCGCCTCTCTGTGGAAATTCCATCGGGACTGATAGAAGATTTCTGGACGCGCAGATGAGTACCCTCGAAATGCGTCTGCATTACAGAGTCGTAGACGTTTCCTCCATCAAGGAACTGGTCATGCGCTGGAATCCTGAATTGGTGGGAGAAATGCCTGCCAAACTGGAAACACATCGTGCACTTGATGACGTTATCGAATCTATTGAAGAATTGAAATTCTATCGAGAGAAAATCTTTAGATAATGGACGGGAAAAATGTTCTGGTCACAGGCGCCAATGGACACATCGGATTTGCCCTTTCGAAAGCACTTGTAGAGAGAGGATACAATGTACGGGCATCGGTAAGGAACAAGACTGATCCCAACCTTGTTTCCCATCTGTCGTCACTGGATGTTGAGATAGTTGAATTGGACCTTATGCAACCCGAGACCATCGAGACTGCAATGAATGGTATCGAAGGCCTGTTCCAAGTGGCTGCTGTCTACAAGAGCTGGGCACGGGACCCAGAAGAGGAGATAATCAATCCATCTATCATAGGTGGTATTAACGCACTCAAAGCAGCACGGAACGCTAACGTAAAGAAAGTGATCTTTACTTCCAGTACTGCAGCAGTTGGAAGAAGCGGTCCAGGAGGCAGGGCATTGACCGAAGCGGACTGGAATTCAGCATCGAAGCATCCCTATTCCTATGCCAAAACTGAAGCTGAGAGGAGGGCTTGGGACTATGCAAAAGCAGTGGATATGAATGTTGTGGTTATCAACCCCACGGCCGTGATAGGACCCTATTTTCACAGACACACACCTAGTACCTTATTATTCGACAAAATACTGAAGGGTGAACTGAAATCCCTGCCTCCCCAGACCTTTGGATATGTAGATGTAAGAGATGTAGCACTGGGGCATATACTCGCTTATGAAAACGTGAATGCCGAAGGGAGACATATCCTTTGTACACGGTGTGTTGATGGTTTTGAACTAATGGACCTTATTGAGGAAATAGATCCTGAACTGAAACTGCCCCGGAAAATAGAACCGATGTGGAAAATCAGACTATTTGCCAGATTGGAAGCTACACGAGCAATCTTCGGCCATACCCCAAGAATTACACCACAGACTGTAAAGGAATATCTAGGGAAAATAACCAACTATGATTCCAGCAAGGCCAGAGGAGTCTTAGGTTGGAACCCAATGGATCTCAAAGATTCGATTCGGGATACCATGAACTGGATTAGGCACAACTTGAGTTAATCAAGGGACCTGACACACCAACATCCTGGAATGGGTGTCAATACGATTTACACGCTCCTCGCTTATCAATTCCAGACTGCATTCTTCAATCAGTTCCTTGAAATCCACATGTTTTCCTAAGCCTAGGCGCTTCCTGAAAGGATTCCAAGCTCCACCTATTATTCCTTTTTTTTCCTTGTAATGGTTTACAATGACAATCAAGCCTTGAGATTTGGTAACTCGTTTCATCTCCATTAAGACAACATCAGGATCTGCAACCACGGCTAATGCATGGGCCGCAACGGAATGATTAAATTGATTGTCTTTAAACTCAAGATGATGAGCATCCATCTGTTGAATGTTTACGTCTGCTTCAACTTCGCCTTTTTCCATTCTTTTTCTAGCTTTCACCAACATAGGCTCACTGTAATCGATGGCCTCGACCTTCACAAAAGCAGGATAATGTTTCAAGGATACTCCAGTTCCTATGCCCACCTCAAGCACATAATCACCTGATTTCAGATTTAGAGGAGTGTACATCTTGGAATGACCATCTGCAAACGACGGGGCCATGAAACGGTCATAGATAGGTGCATAGAGCCGGTAAATTCCATGCCTATGCTTCCGTTTGCTTTTTCCCACGAAGATTCAATAGGTCATGGGTTTAAACAATTAACAGACAATCTACCTTGACTTTACTTGGAATAAGACATACCAGAAGCCAATCAGTCCAACTAATATAATCGTCATCGCTCCGAAACCCGGATCTGCTCCATTCCACGAAGAAGTATCTGCTAAGGTTCCATCCCCTCTAGTCGAAATTTCCCATACGAAATAAGCTGAAAAAAATGACATGCCGAAAATGAAGGAAGCAATAATTGTCTTGACATGTGAAGAGAGGGTCTTTCCGGTTGCATAGTACTCAAATAACGCTGAACCAAAATAATTATTGGTCAGGGACCAGCGGAACAGTTTTTCACTTGATAGCGAGAACAAGAATGCTGCAGGGACTGCCCAGGAGACTGTAGGCCATCCGGGAAGCCAGATTCCAATAATTGCAAATAAGACAAAAAATGATCCCAGAGTTACATATATCTTGCTTCGCAGGGGGCTACTATGTACAAAGTAGGTGTCAACAATCTCATCTATAGATTCTAGTCGTTTCACAGGTTCTCCAACACGGTCATTGAAAATTCTTAATCCGAAATAAAGATGTAGTTTAAACCAGTGCCCCTTATCGTATTTTGTTGCATACATAATGGTCTCTTATACTATAATGACGATTTGGTGTTAAAATCTATTAGCCAATTTAAAAAACCCCCCTCGTTAGCGGACCATGAAGCACGTAGTATCCATTGAGGATTTGGACAATAAACGCATTATGGGCCTCCTCAAGCGTGCGAAGCAATTGGTCCCTGTTGCTGAAGGAAAGAAAAAGTCAAAGGCTTTGGATGGGAAAATCCTGGCCACCTGCTTCTTTGAACCTTCGACCAGAACCAGATTGTCCTTTGAGAGTGCAATGCAAAGGCTAGGTGGAACTTGTATCGGTTTTGCTGATCCATCAGCGACATCGCACCTCAAAGGGGAAACACTGCTGGATGCGATTCGAATGGTTGCTGGATACTCTGATGTTATAGTCTTGAGACATCCACACGAAGGGTCTGCAAAGCTGGCCTCGGAAGTGTCGGAAGTACCTGTCATAAATGGGGGGGATGGAGCAGGACAACACCCGACACAGACATTACTTGACTTGTTTACTATCAAAGAAGAAATTGGTAAACTGGAAGGACTAAATGTAGGAATGTTGGGAGACCTAAGGTATGGAAGGACCGTACATTCACTCTCACAAGCACTTGACCGTTTCAAAGCCCAATTCTACTTCATCTCCCCTAAGACTCTAGGAATGCCCACACATGTGACTGACGAATTACAGAATGACTGGTCGACACATAAAAATCTAGATGAAGTCTTAGGAAAATTGGATGTTCTTTATGTAACGAGAATCCAAAAAGAGAGATTCCCTGACATTGAAGACTACAAAAGAGTGGCTGGTGCCTACCGAATCAATGCTGAAATATTACAAAAGGCAAAACCAAAAATGAGGATATTGCACCCTCTGCCAAGAGTGGATGAGATATCAACTGATGTTGATGGAACCAAGCATGCAGCTTACTTCAGGCAGGCATTCAATGGCGTACCTGTAAGGATGGCCTTGTTAGAACAATTAATGGGTAAAAAGAAATGAGCGAGAACCTTCTCAGAGTTCAACCTATACGCAATGGAACTGTTATAGATCACATAAAACCGGGTAGAGGAAGAAAAATCTTGGAGGTGCTAGGCTTGAGCGGTAGTGGAACTACTATCAGTTTATTGATGAACGTTCCTAGTAAAAAACGAAATAGAAAGGACATAATCAAGGTTGAAGACCGTGAACTGAGTGAAAATGAGACTGAGAAACTAGCGTTGCTGTCTCCCAATGCAAGGGTTAACATTATTCGAAATTATGCTGTAGCTGAGAAGAAGAAGATAGAAATTCCTAAGGTGATTTCAGGCACAGTTCGTTGCCCAAACGATAATTGTATTAGCAATAATGAAAGAGGAAGCTCGACTCATTTCAAACTTCTGGATCACAAGAGCCTCAGAATTCAATGTATCTATTGCGGACGTAAAATAGACGAAGATAATATAGAATTCATTTAGTACGTTATTATCGTACCAGCATTTCCCTCAAAAGCATCCATAACCTTGGAAAGGGATGTGATGATTGCAGTCTGATTCTCGGACCTTACAAAACCAAGGGCCGCCGAGACCTTGGGTCCCATTGAACCTGAAGGGAATTCACTATCATCATGATACTGGCGCAAGGTAGTTGTGTCAATATGCCCTAGTGGTTTACGCTCGGGACCGACCCAAACATTCTCCACATCTGTCGCTATGACCAGATGGGTGGCATTGAGTCTGGTCGCCAGAATACCAGATACCAAATCCTTGTCAATCACGCCCTCAACACCCTGCCAACCTTCAGAATTCTGGATAACAGGGGTACCGCCACCGCCAGCAGTTACACAGAGCATACGATTTTCGAAAAGAGAGCGAATGGTCTCCAATTCAATCACTTCAATAGGTTTGGGGGAGGGGACTAGACGGCGGACTCCTTTTTCGGTCTGGGTGACGATCCAGTCTTTATCTTCCAGTTCTTGTTTTACATCCAGGTTGAACCATGGGCCTACGGGTTTGCTGGGATTATCAAAAGAGGGATCATCAGATTCAACCTTCACTTGTGCCAGCATAGTCATCACCTCACGCTCACTCTCATTTTTCCTTATTAGATTTCTAAGAGTACGTTCCAGAAGATAGCCAATTCCTCCTTGTGTATCTGAGACAAGGTAGTCCAATGGCCTAGGCGGTGTTTGGGGAATTCCAGCCTCAGCACGGAGCAAAGCATTTCCCACTTGTGGACCATTACCATGTGTCAATAACAACTTCTCCCGACTAATCAATAGTGGTAATATGTGTGATAATGATTCCAGAGCTCTAGCTGATTGGGATTCTACAGTTCCATCATCACCTGACTGAAGGAGGGCATTACCTCCAATAGCCAAGACGACGCGCATCAAAACCTGTCGTCAAGTTCTCCGGACTTGATGGATGCCTGAATCTCTTTTGGATCCTTGCCTTCACAAGTCAGTCCCATGGACTTGGCCACTCCAAGAATCTCTGATGCCATGGCCTTGATGTCTCCACCAGTCAGACCTGGGCCTTTCTGCTTGGCAACTGTAATTGCCTGATCCAGTTTCATATCAGCTGCAACAACAGTTCCAGCCTCGCCAGAACCCTTGTCAATCCCCAGGACCTTCTTTATCAGGGATGAGGCGGGTGGCGTTCCAACCTCTATCGTAAAACTTTTGTCGTCCGCAACCTTGACTTTAACGGGCACACGCATACCCTCCATAGCTTTGGTCTTGGAATTTATCTCATCAATTACTTGTTTGACATTAACTCCTGATGGTCCTAATGAAGGTCCTAATGGTGGACCTGCGGAGGCCTTACCTGCATTAACCAGAGCTTCAACTGTTTCGCCCATCAATTAACGTCCTTTTCCAGCACCCTTACGTGATCTCCTCGAACCGTAATTGGAATTGGGACCATAGCTTCGAATAACTCCACGGTAACTTCTTCCTTAGCCTGATCAATACGCTGTACTCTTGCCTTTTCTCCCTTGAACGGACCTGCGATAACTTCGACGATATTGCCTTCCTCAATACCTGAGACGGCGGGTGGTGGTGTAAGATGCGGTTTCAACTCTTCTAAAGTTGTGGTTCCAAATGTATCCGGTTCTTTGGAACGGCCATAACCCTTACCTCTGTTCATAACCATGCCTCTGGCATGCGTCAGCCCCTTCAGATTATCACGAAGGGCCTCGGGGCTATTGGTTTCCACGAATATGAATCCCCTTAACTTAGGTGGTGCAAGGATAGAAAATATCGGTGCCCCACTACGCCTTACCCTATCTGCGAGCCTCTCACTGGCTGTTCTCTCATGACCAATTTGAGACTTCATCACATATATCTCGGTATTTGATGAGGGTGTATCTAACGAGACTGTCTGTTCTTCTTCTTCCTGTTCTTCGATAAATCTTGCCATTTTATCTAAATCCCCAGTAAATCTGAAATTATAGGTGGAGCCTTGAGCCATATAAAATAGACCACGAAACCAATGGCTCCAACAATACCAATCCCGATGCCAACAACCCATGAACTTTTGACGAACTCGTCAGAGGTTGGTTTACGGGCTAAACGCAGGACTCGTCCATACTGACCTCTGCCAATGCGCTTGAAACGCTCCTCAAGCCTTTGTTGCGTTTGCCATACTCTGTCGATGAAACTCATAGGGCTATTGTACAAATTCGATGCCGTATCTGCCTTGCAGTTCGTCATCCACTCCCGGTGACGGTCCCAATATCTGAGAAGATTTGACACCAGTAACTACAAGCATCACACGGACTTGATGCTCGAGAGTAGAATCTATCGAAGCTCCCCAAATTATTCGGGCTTCTTTATTAATCTTACTATGTACTTCTTTCACCACTTGATGTGCTTCTTCGAGAGTCATATCATCACCTCCGGTGACATTAATCAACGCTCCCTTGGACTGATCGATTTCCAATTCCAATAGAGGTGATGTCAAGGCAGCAGTCACGGCGTCAGTGGCTCGATCAGGACCCTGTCCTTCACCCATACCAATCATAGCCACACCTCCTTCATACATGATCGAACGCATGTCTGCAAAGTCTATATTGACCAAACCACTATGTGACGTTATCTCCGACATACATTTGATTGCATTGGCCAAAATCTCGTCAGCTTGTCGGAAGGCCTGATCCAAAGGTAACTTTGAAATATCATCCTGTAACAATTTATCATTCGGGATAACAATAACCGTATCTGCTTCTTTTCTCAGTTTTTCAAGGCCCAGTCGAGCATTACTCATTCTTCGGGCGCCTTCATTACTGAAAGGCAATGTGACGATCGCGATTGTAAGGGCACCACGTTCCCTAGCCAATCCTGCAATAACTGGGAGTGAACCCGTACCTGTACCGCCACCAAGTCCTCCCGTCAGGAACACAATGTCTGCTCCGTGACAGGCATCCAGAAGTTCAGTTCTGGCCTCCTCGGCTGCAGCCTGGCCTTTTTCAGGTTCTGAACCAGCACCAAGTCCTTTGGTCAGTACCTTACCTATCAACAACCTATGTGGTATAGGCGTATTCAGTAGGTGTTGGGCATCAGTATTGACGGCTAATAGTTCGATGGTGGTCAAACCTTCTTTGTAAAGTCGGGTTAGTGTGTTATTTCCAGCTCCTCCACTACCTACAATCAGAATATTCGTCTTTAACTTGGATACTAGAGCCTGAAGCTCGCTCTCATCGGTCTCTCCCTTAAAACCAGCCTCATCCGCGATGGTCTCCTGCAAAGACTCCTCACTCATCTTCACATCGAGATTGATTCTCTATATAAAATCAATCTATTCTATTCAACTAATGCCTTATTTATAGAGACGGTTTCTCAATGCTAATCATGAGGAAATCAGCTTTCAAATTGCTGAACCGAAAAAGGGTACTTACTGTTTCAGTGGTGACGATTCTGATTCTGCAGGTGGTTATTGTCCCCATCTCCTCTGATTCACCGACAATAACGGTTGATTATGGCACAGCTCAGGAATTGGATACTTTCTTTCAAAGTGTAAACCAAAGAAATGACGAGATAAATGAGACTGTATTTGAGGATTTGAACTTCCTGAGATCGATACATGAAGGAAATGCGCTTGATATTTCATTGTTAGATAATCGAGAGATTCTTCTGAATGCCAAAGATGAAAGTGAAGATGTGAATGCTAATATCACTCATGAAACGGTGATCTACGACTATTCGCAAAGAGGTCTAGAGCCAGTAGATGTGAACGATCCTGAACCAATCAGGGCAGATATCATTGAAACCATGCTGAGTGAAACTGACTTTTATCAGGATTCATTTCTGGGAACCTTGGCATCAATATTTACCGAAACGTACCTGATTTACTGGGCCTATGATGCCAATGGAAATGGAAGGATCGATGTAGGGGGCTGCGGTGAAGGTACACCCGAAAATGAGAGTTGTGAAGAGGGAGTCGAGGAAGCGACCCTGATCAGTACTATCTTCGGTGCTTCGGCGAGCCTGATGGCAGTCTGGTTTGAAGCGCTGGGGCTAGAAGGGCCAATTGTCTTTTTCCTTGAGTCCCTCTTAAATGGTCTAGATGAAAGCGATGCTGCATGGGTTCCAATCGATGTTGATGAGGATGGGGGGAATGATATCCGAGCCAGATTGATACCTGTTATCAACGATTTCTTCAATGATGAAACTGACATCAATCCCTTGGATGGTGATGTTGGCATAGAGGCCAATGTAGGCATATCATTTGAATTCGAGGAACTGAATGATGATCTGAACCAGACTCTCGATGTAGCTATTGTAAGGGGAATAACCTACACTCAGGAAACGGAGGACGATTCAGGAGACGAGACTTATGTCTGGGGAGTAAACACCCAATTTCCTGCAAATGAAATTCCAGATACATACAATCTGACTGTGATTATTGAAGAATTCATCTTTACCATCGGACCTGACGGTGGAGGCATTGGAATAAATCCAGGGGATGTTGATTACGTCAATGCACCATACGAGATAACTGTCGAAATGAATAACAAGACCGAGGAGCCAAACAACAACGGAATAGACTCTCTTGATGTGACCATAGGGTATCTGAAGTATAACTGGAGCAGTGGGACCACGGCCAATCCTGGTGACGCCCTAGAGGAGATAACATTTATCAAAGTCGATCTCAACAACCCACGTGGTAAAATACCTCAGAAAATCAGTGTAAGAATAGTCTCGGAGACCATACAGAACAACGTTGAAAGGGATGCTATAGAGGTTTACGCACGTCCCTCAGAAACAACCTCGCCAAGCGAAACCAACAAGAAGTTCAATCTGGGATTCCAGTACTATGAATACAATCTTCATCCTGATGAAGGTGAGGACACGTTCCTTTCACATATAGTCGCTGATATCACTGGTGTCCCGGTATGTTCTATCAAAGAATCAGGAGAAGAGGTATGCTTGGATGAACTCAACATGCAGAATGCTGCATTTTGGCTGGAGGTCAGGAACGAAACCACCGCTGATAGAAATTGGACCGTTGTGGAATTTCATGCCACGGAACCGATTGATTCGATTGTATATGGAGACTATGAATACTATACTGAGGATGGCAGAGGAGCTACCTGGTCGGACCATGACTATCGACTGTTCACAGGTCTGGAAATTCAAAACATGCCAGAAAGCCTAGTCCTTGAAGGCAACCTAAAACTGGATGAGACTGGAGGGTCCAATATTCCTATCAATAACGATGACGAGGATTTGAATGCCAATCTGGTAGGAGGATTCATAAGTGATGTTCTTCTGGGATTGGCAGGCAGAATCGTTTACATTGGAGATTTACTGAGGTCAATTCCAAAGGCCGTACTGCAATCGACCATCGGTGAGGGAGATGGTGAGGTTGCTGCCAAGATTAGGAATAGACAGAACAAACCGACCTACATTGATCATCTATTCATCTATCTGACAAGTGACCGATATCTGGAAATGAACGATGGGAGTAATGATGATTATTTTGCTATCTACAATGAATCTGCGTATCTAGATGCGAATTCTCCAAGTAATCGGTCTGCCGTATCATTAAAGAATCAGGATTACAGTTTTAGTGCTAGGATAACTGATATCGGTGACATTGATTTCTACTCGAGGAGTGGTATCACTAATATATCTATATCGATGAAGCCTGAACGGGAAAAGCCGTTCCGCATCTATTTCGAAGGAATTGATGACCTAGGAGAAACCTCTCACTGGGCTAACATCACACTCAGTAATGTTCCGACCAACACTACTTTCAATGTAGATAATGGGAACCTAGTTTATGCTGGTGGGGTGGATAGTGATGAAATAATAGAGCATATCACGTTCACCAGTTTCGCAACTGGAATTTACTCATATGTAAGGCTGGAACATTTACCGGGTTCGGCCGAGATTGTGAGTGCAGATGGTAATCTAAGACTCATAACTGACAGCTGGTTCAACTTTACTTTTGCAATTACCAATGTAACTGAGAATGAAAAGGCCACGGTATGGATATGGAATCATTCAGACTACAACGGAAGTTCCGTGATGCTGTACCAGAACAATATGGGATTGGGGAATGAAACGGCTAGTCTGGCAGGCAATCTCGTCTGGCTACAGTCACTGAGACTAGATGATGATGGAGGTGGTGAACTAGCTGATTTCAAAATAAACCATATGAAACCAGTGCAATTCAAGGTAGGGGCTGTGGATGATACCTCGTACGAAGAAGATTATAGAGGTCTGAATGCTTATGTCTTTATTGATTCTTTACCTGCCGAGATTATAGTAACGGTTCCTATATTCGACACGGGAGGTATCATCAGTAGCGATGCGAGAGAGGTGAACGATCTTCAGGATGTTGCAAGATTCATCGAGGCCCTATCTGATATCGGAACAGCTTTGGTCAACGCCGTGGCAGGACTCTCAGTTAACCTCGTGACAAATGTGGAATCATTTGAAACTGTTGCCAGATTCCTTTATAACATGGAGGAAGAAGTCGCGATTACTGCATGGGTGGATAAAGGAAATATTGACTTACTCGATAAAGAACCAAAGTGGGTAGAGGGACTCTGGTCCAGTCAAAAGGATGTTGAAGGAGGAACCATTCTAGGTGCTAGAGTACTGCTTAGAGGATTGCCACAAGCAGTTGATGTAAATTATACCTCTAAAGGAGACAAGATAGACCTTGAACTAAGCTTGGAGGATTTCAATTACAGGGATACTGTAGACTATGTGATATTCAGGGAAGAAGGAATAATCGGGCCCAGAGTAACGGCATTCATTGAGGAAATACCAGTAGGACTTGATCTCGAACTAAAGGCTGATCTGATCGTGAACGGTACTGTAGATAACTTGACCTTGAAGGGTGATTTGAATTTGACCACAGACCAACCAGTAGGACCTATCTATCTGGTTATTGAACAACTGGAGGATAACAACCCGTATCGAATTGAGGTTGCGATTCCAAAGTTACCCAGCAGTATGGCCATTGGTATGAACATTCATGATGACCTCCTTGAATTCAATATAACTGCAAATATGCCCATAGATGAAGTGGTTCTGGAAATCGAACTGGGAGACTCTGCTGGACTAGAAAGCAAATGGGTCGAAGGGATTTCACTCGATATGTCCGATGAAGGAGGGATGAGCATGAAGGCATATCTAAGAGGCATTTCACCAAAAATAGGCGTCAAAATTTGGGACCCTGTGGATGAAGGGGCAAAGGTTGATGTGCTTCTTGAGAACTTCAACAACGATTCCCCAGCCATGGAAATGTTATTGATCGATGTAAACAATTTTGCGAACAAGAGCATCCTGATGAGGATTGATGAACTTCCCGAGAACTTTGACATGAACGCATCTATCTTCCTTGACGATCAGGATTACGAAGATGCTCCGATAATAGGAAATATAACCGTGGAATCCAACAAGGCTCTTGGTTCAATCTATACCTTAATCGAAGAAGATACTACTGGAAACAAGCTAGAGCTGGCTGTTCCGGATCTCCCTGAAAAAATGAACCTGGATGTCAGTCTGGGCGATGACCTTGACATTGATTTTAGTTCATCCAGTGCCCCCTCAAAGATAATACTTGCAATTGACTCTGGTGACACTTCTGACATCAATGCGGAATGGACTCATGGAATCACGTTGAAACAGACAGATGCTGGCGATTCTCTCAGATTGTATCTTGAAGGAACAGTGACGTCTGCAAAACTCAAAGCGGAATTTGGGGAACCCGACAAGATAAGTCTGGAACTAGGTGACTGGTCCCCTGAAACACCATGGATCTCACTCGATCTGGATCGTGGAGAAAATGAAACAGGAATAGAATTATTCTTGGATGAGGTCGGCATGAACAATAACATTGAGGCCTTCTTCCAGACGGGTAAAAGCGAGACCAGGGAACTGGATGCCATATTTGATATACATCAGACTGGGGGCATAGGTAGCTCCTATCTGAGAACTCATAACCAGACACGCCCGTCCATGAATGAAGTGTACTTCTCGAAGGTTCCAAAAGACCTTCGTTCTGACATAATTGTCGGCAAGGAGATAGACATTATCTATGAGGCAGATGGTCAAATGGATTATATCTGGGTCAAGACCGCAAACCGGGATTATGGAAAGTGGCGATCTGCTCAAGCCATTGTACACGATGTTCCGGAATCCTTTCACATGGGAATAAATCCCAATTATGAATTTGATATGGATCAGGCATTTATATTTCAAGGATTTCCCGATGTGTTTGTTACAACCAGTTCGCCTCAAATTGACATTCTACTGAAGGTTGATGAGGGATACACGGGAGGGCATTCAGGAACACTGATGGATGTCACAAATGTTGGTGACAACACGACTATGAGGTTAGAAGGAATCAATTACATCATTGATTCGCCAGAGGGAATCGAAAAAGCATACATGCAGGTTACAAATTCTCCTGCAACGCCAGAATTTTATCTGGATTACATGGTGATCTATGCAAACGATGTCAAACATGTCGAGATAAAGCCAAACCAAATCTTTGGACTTTATCCGGTATTTGAACTAGCGAACGCAGATGGGGGAGAATTATCATTCGCGATAGGGGGGGAACTCAAATTGGGCCCCATCAAGCTGAAGACTTCAGCAGTTCTAATGGATCTGCGTGTCAAGAGCGTCGGTGGACATCATATCCTACCTACTTGGCTAGGTGTGCAAAAGAATGGAATGGATACTGAACTAGGTGAAAATGAGAAGCATTATATTCTGCCCGAACCGGGTACAAGCTTCATCGCATCTCTGGAGGCCACCATATTATGATTCTTGGGCCTCAACAACGGAAAGTAATCATAAAGTTCGGAGTCGGGATTATGGCTTTGTTACTGGTATTTGTTTGTTATTCCTATGTCATACCTAGAACTGAAGTTGAAATCGATACCGTGTATCACAGTTCTTATTCGGCGCTCTTTGTGCAGTCAAAGATAAGCAACACAGGTACGAAACCGATTAGTAATCTGAAAATAAAAAGTTCCGTATGGAATGGTACTGAGATGTTAGAAACCGATACTCATTATCCGGGAGTTCTAAATGCTAAACAATCAGTTAAATTGCCACCCCTGATATTCGATGGGCCTCACTCTGATTCCTATGAATTATTGATAAACCTAGAATTCATAATTGATGGGGAAAAACAGACTTTAGCCTATAACTACGAGATAGCCGACTACGGAAATCTGGCCTGGCACGACCAGTACATGAGTTTCTGAGATAAAGAGCAACTTTATTATTTAGCTACTGCTTGGTAGAGAACTCGGACTTAACCCCGGACTCAACCCATGCCCAAGCAAATTATTTCGGCTTCAGAAATGGAGCGTTATGGATATTGCCCTTTATCTTGGTACTTAGATTTGAGAGGTATTGATGCTGAAGGAGACGAGGTCAACACTGGAGTTGAAAAACACAAGGTGATAGGGGATTCTCTAAAGAATCTACTGGTCGAAGAGGAAAAGTCCAGGGAAACATCGACTACCTTGATGGTCATCGTAGGATTGATTATGACTGTGGTCACTATCGCTTTGATCATCCTATGGCTCTCAACAGACGTCTTGAGGCAGAACATGGGCGTCATACTCTTGATAATTGGAATTGGATGGATGCTGATAGCTGCTTTTTTCCTTTACAAATTACTACTGTCAACTGAAAAAATAGACCAATTACGTGATGATTATAACTTGGGTGAAGAAACCATTGAGACTCCGGACGGACTTACAGAAGAAACGCCTGTCCTAAAATCTAGAAAATACAATCTTGCTGGCAGACCGGATTATATGATAAAAGAAAATAATCTGAGAATTCCGGTTGAAGTCAAAACCGGAAGGCGACCCAAAGCTCCCTTCTTCAGTCATGTATTGCAAATTGGTGCATATTGTCTTCTGAGTGAGGAAACCTTTCGAACAAGTCCCAGTCATGGACAAATAAGATATGGTTTTGAAAACGAACCCCATAATGTTGAATGGGAACCTAAACTAAAAACGCTGGTTATTGAAAAGATAGAAGAGATGAATGATATTCGGGAGGGGAGGACAAAGGCCCATCGTAATCATAAACGAGTAGGAAAGTGCAATAGTTGTTCCAGAAGAAAGGGATGTCCCGAGAGATTGAGAAACTGATTTGAGTACTGGAACATATACTTATACATACGGGCTACTTGTAGCCGCCCTGTGATGATTCCAGTTAAGGTTGCTATTTCTGGCCAACCTGGCACAGGTAAAACCAGGACGGTCTTAAGAATAGCCCAAATGATTGAAGATAAATTCCAAATAGGTGGATTCACCACCCATCCTATTGAAGAAAATGATACGCTAATAGGCTACAATCTGAAAGACTACGTGACTGGGGAAGAAGAATTATCGGCATCAGTAAGATGGGATGTAAAACCTAAAATCCCTGGTAGAACACCTGAATCGACACCTCTGGGAATAAGGCTGGATGCTGTCAATAGAATAGCAACTGCTTCTGTTGCCAAAGCGATTGAGGAAGCAGACCTTATTCTAGTTGATGAGGTTGGAAAATTGGTATCTGAATCAAAGGAGTTCAGCGCTGTACTCAAAGAAGCGCTAAAGTGTGGTAAGCCGATGTTGATAACTATGCATAAAAGGTCCAGGAATCCTTTGCTACAGTCAATACGTAAGAGAGATGATCTAAGAACCCTGGAAGTTACACCCATCAACTCAGCGATACTACCCTCAAAAGCTGTCAATATCCTGAAGACCGGAATGGTGTGAAGGAATTTCGAGAGGGAAAGGCAATATTCAAAGCAAACCTCTCCGGTAAGGATAAAGGTCCGGGAAAGGCAAAAGGGGTATTCTATAATCCGGCCATGAGATTGAGTCGGGATTTGCATGTCACATTTGCAAAACAATTCGACTTTAGTGGTATCATGCTGGATGGATTGGCTGCATCTGGAATAAGAGGAATAAGGTTGAATCTGGAAGCAGGAGTGAATGTTGAATTCTGTGACAGCTCCCGGATGGCGACGGAGACAATAGCTGGGAATCTGGAGATGAATGGGATCAAGAGCAAAATATACAATGAACGCGTTGAAGACCTGTTACAAAATAGAAAATATGACTGGATCGACATTGACCCCTTCGGAACACCAGCTCCCTATCTGAAAGTGGCACTGAAAGGTTTGACGGATGGGGGAATACTAGGTATTGCAGCCACCGATACGGCGGTATTGTGTGGGGCCAAACCCTCAATTTGCAAGAAGAGATATGGTGCAGTTTCGATGAGAAGAGTTGCCGCCAAGGAAGTAGGAGTAAGAATCCTGCTATCTAGGATCCACAACATCGCCTCGGGGATGGACAAGGGAATCGAACCATTACTATGTTATTCGGAGGGACACCATTTGCGGGTTTTCGTACGACTTGGAGAAAGGAAGGATATCGCCCTGAAATGGATCACCAAAGACATGAGAATCGTGGATAGAGAAGAGAAAGATGCAGGTGGGCCTTTGTGGGTGAGGAAAATAATCAAAGCAGAACTGATACCAGAATCCCAAGATGGAGTACTGGGAAGACTTCTGGAAACACTTAGGGAAGAAGCGAATGGTCCTCCGGGATTGCATGACATAAACGATATTGCAAAAGCAGCGGAAATCGGACAAACGCCGCAAAGAATCAAAATTGTGGAAAGTATACGAAAATTGGGATCTTTTGCCAGCTCCAGTGTCTTCTCTCCACTTGGCATAAAAACTGATGCTCCCGAAGATATACGGAATCAGGCAGTGAAACTCGCCCAATCTTTATAATACCCCTTTGAGTCCGCGCAACCCCATGGAAGTTAGCGTAATTGATAAGTCAAAGAATGAACTGGAAATTGAGGTTCGAGGTGCCAATGAGACACTGTTGGGACCATTGATGAATCACACCTTGGCCAATCCGGATGTTGATTATGCTTCCTACTACATGGGTCATATTGTTCTGGACCATCCCAGATTCTACGTAAGAACCAAGAAGGGAACGCCTAAGAAAGCAATCAAAAAGGCCGTAGAGACCATTATCGCTGACATAAAGACCATTAGCGATAAAATAGCTTAGGAAAATGTCCTCACCGGCAAGACCGGAAGTTGGCAAGGAAGAATACCTTTCGAAAAGTAAAGGCATTGGGGGAAAACTGCGTAAGATTCCTGAAGATTTCGAGGTTCTGGAATTCATTGAAGCCAAGACCAAACCTCACTGGACCTGGGCCCGAGAGAACAAGGATGGAAGGCATTACATCGTTGAGATTACCTCGAAGAACTGGGACACTCACATGCTGGTCAAAGAATTGTCAAGACGATTGGGGATTGGACAAAGAGCCATCGGATTTGCGGGAACCAAGGACAAACGAGCAATCAGTACGCAATACTTCTCATTGATGGCATCAACTGAAAAAATAAAGAAACTTGAAATCAATAATGTAGATCTGGAATTAATGCATCGAACAATCAAACCCATCCGATTAGGCAACCTGGTTGGAAACAAATTCAAGATAAAAATCACTGGAACGGATGGAAATAAGAAGAAGATAAATGATATCCTTGGTCAATTGAATGGAGGATTCCCCAATTATTTTGGAATCCAACGTTTTGGTGCAGTCAGACCTATTACCCATCTAGTAGGCGAAAAGATAGTCAGAGGTGATTACCGAGGAGCTGTCTGGGACTATCTGACCAAAGATGGCTCTGACACCATGGGAGCAGAGGCCAGAGAATTCCTAAAGGAGAATAAAGACTGGAAGGCTGCACTGGAAAAGTTTCCCTATAATTTACTATTTGAAAGGCAGATAATTGGCCATTTGAGTCGAAATCAGGACGATTACATTGGGGCCTTAGGCCAACTTCCTGAAAATCTGTCGAAAATGCTGGTTCATGGTTATCAGAGTCTTATCTTCAACAGGGTTCTGGATCAGAGGATAAGGGAGGGTCTAGATATTCAAAGGCCCCTGATTGGAGATAATGTGATTCCTGCCGATAATTATGGCGGACCTGACCAAAGGAAAATAATCGAAGTAACAGAAAGAAATCAGGCGAAATTGGAGAAGAGGTGTGGCGAGGGAAAAGCATGGATTGCCGGACTTTTACCAGGTGCCAGAAGCGAACACACCGGTGGTGTACAAGGTGACATCGAAAAAACTGTGATGAAGGAGGAAAATATAGGATTCAAGGACTTCATTATCGAGGACATGCCGGAGCTGTCTTCCCTAGGAATGTATAGGCCCCTGCACCAGAATATCAATGAACTGGAATGGGAATTCGATGAACAAGGGAATCCGGTATTCAATTTCTGGTTATACAAGGGTACATATGCAACATCTTTTCTTAGAGAAATAATGAAATGTGAGGATATGAGGGCCTACTGATGACCGACGATACCTCCCCCAAATGCATAATCTTCGACTGTGACGGAACATTGGTTGACAGCGAACATGTAACAAATCAAATAATTGCAGAGATGGCTGGGGAATTGGGCATCACAATGACTGGCGATGAAGCTACTGCGACCTTTGGCGGCAAGACACTTGACTCCGTTCTCTACAAGATGAGAGAGTTGTCAGGCAAGGAGATTCCGGATGATTGGTTGCCAAGACTGATCAAAAAGGTCAGTGAGTCCTGGAAGACCGAATTGAATCCAGTCAATGGTGTAAGAGAGTTACTTGAGAATCTGAATATCCCTATCTGTGTAGCTTCCAATGGTGAACCTATGCACGTCAATCAATCACTCGAAATGACTGGACTACGTGGCTTCTTTGATGGGAACATATTCTGTGCTTCCGACGTAGGTGTTCCGAAACCAGCTCCAGACCTGTTCCTATATGCCGCCAAGAAAATGGGTTTCAAGCCCGAACAGTGTATTGTTATTGAGGATAGTATATCTGGTGTTATGGCTGCAAACCGTGCAAAAATCAAGGTCTATGGATTGGTAAAAATGTGTTCTGCTGAAGAACTCGAGAACGCTGGTGCAATACCCTTTACAAACATGCGGAATCTGCCTGCCCTATTAGGAATCTAAAATGAACTTAATGGACAAAATAGTGGTGGTAATGGTCGTGGGAGTTCTAATTGGAGTTGGAATAAATCAATACATGTACGACAAGGACATGGATGGGGTATCGAATGATAAGGATGATTTCCCAAGTGATCCGGATGAATGGAAAGACACGGATGATGATGGCATCGGAGATAATCGTGACAGTGACGACGATGGGGATGGGTACAATGACACTGAGGACCTATTTCCTGAAAATTCAAATGAATATGCTGATAGTGATCTGGATGGAATCGGCAATAATGAGGACTTGGATGATGACAATGATGGATATGATGATTCAGAAGATGTTGACCCGTTGAATGATATTGCCCTGAGGTTTGTATTTGAATGGGTTGAATTGACTGATAAGCAAAACAACAAGGCGAACGCCCCATTGGTATTCTATCTCTATCAGGGTTCTGAGCAACTCCATCGTTTTGATAACAACAACAATCCTTGGTCTGTTCCGTGGCAGGAAAAATTTGATTTGAATGCGGAGTTCGAACTGAATGTACCTGACAACCAGACCGAACATCAATTTACGGTGATAGCTATGTTTTACAAGTTCAGGAATCCTGAAGAGTTCGATATCAGTTCCTCCAAGGATAGCTATCGGGCAACTATAACCTACAATCTGAGCACCGATTCCTGGGAGCAAGGCAGAAACGGAACTCTGGATGGCGAAATTGATGGATCAAACGAAAATGATGACGCCAGATTATACGTTAGTATTGAAAGCTATAACTTTGGGTACTTGAAATCATATTCCTGGAGATTCAACACTATTGACTTCCAACTCACCCATAATTTTAATCCTGCAAGATATGCCTTTTACTCAAATCAGCCACACACTGTCAAGGAATACAAGGATTATATCAACTTCGTGACCACAGATGAAGAAGCAATTGTAGAGATCGGACTAAAACTGAGGACTGCTGCCGAAGAAAAAGGATTTGACAACTTGGACGAAGTGAACTTCATCATGAGTTTCGTACAATCACTCAAATATGCTGAGGACAACTTGACTGCAGGATATGGTGAATATCCACGATATCCAATCGAGACACTGATTGATCAAGCGGGGGACTGCGAGGATAGCTCTGCTCTCTTAATCTCTCTGTTGGAACCGCTGGGATACGAAGCGGCTTTGATCCTCATACCTGATGCATGGGATGGTTACGGACATGCCGCGGTTGGAATCAATCTGACAGGAGCATCAGGATTGTACTACATTCTAAATGAAGGGGAAGAGAATGAGATAGGGTACTACTACGCCGAGACAACGGCCCAGGGATGGAAACTGGGGGAGATGCCTGATTTAGATTCAAATAAGGCATACGTATACGAGGCCTGAGATGGACACAAACAAAGAGGAATTTCCTGTAAAAGTGGATGATGAAATATATGGTCCAATATCCATGGAAAGATTGGTTTCTGACGTTAAAAGTGGGAAACTGACAAGTAAGGCCCGATTCTGGGATGGTGAGGAGTGGGTGCCAGTCTCTATTCTTTTAGAAAAAGAGGATTCAACTGTATGGGATGATGGCGAATGGGATGATGATATTGATTCGATTCCACAAGGCGGCCCCCCATTACCTACAACATCTGCATGGGAAGACGTTAACCGAAAGGGTAGATGGGTGATGATATATGGTGACCATCTAGTTATAGAAGGAGGAACAACCAACGCTAAGGATGTGGGTCGGATAATGGAGGGTGAGCCTCGAAGTGGAGGAATACCTATACCAAAATTGGTCAATGTCAGTTTCAAGGATTCGAACATGGGAGTGGTGATAAAGGCCAGCAGTTTCCACAAAATGTATGAGATTTATTCACTGGAATGTTGTCTTTCTAAGGATGATAGTGCTAAATTCATGAATGAACTAAAACTAGCTAACGTAAGAATTGTCAGTAACTAGAAATGAGACTGTAATTTTTCCATTATCTGGGGTTTTGGCAGTGCACCGACTAAACGATCTACTAGTTGACCTTTTTTGAAAATCATCATGGTTGGGATTGACATTATTCCATGTTGAGTTGCGGTGTTTGGATTCTCATCAGTATTCATTTTGGCAACGACAAGGTTGGAATTCTCGGCTGCTAATTCCTCCAGAACAGGAGCCAGTGCTCTACATGGACCACACCAGGGTGCCCAGAAATCAATCAATACCAGATCGTTACCTTCGACCGTGTCTTGGAAATTAGCATCGGTTACTTGCATTGTACCCATTTTGTTCACCAATAGATGGATGTAGGAAAAAATCACATCCGTATATCATGCCGCAGAAGAGGCCTTAATATAGACTTTTGGATGCTAAAAGACTGCCACTTGCCAGCCTTTGCTAACTACCTGACTTATTCTTTTGGGAGCTGAGGAATTCAGGAATTTGTAATCATTCATGGTCGCAGTCAGGCCACGCTCATTCAATGAAACTCCACAAACAAAGACAGGAGACCCAAGCTCATGCACTACACCAATAGAGGTCTGGATTTCTTTTCTATATTCCTCATCACCCTCTCGTAACCACTCAACGCCTTCGCCCTGGAGCATCAAAGCCACACCATGGATCCCATCACCAGCCTGATATTCAGCCATTCTAAGACCTTCTGAAGCCCTTTGATAGGCGTCAGGACCACTAATCACAATATAAAGAATGCCTTTGGAAGCCATCAATTCTGAACTATTATCTTGGCTGCTAAATCATTATCCAAAGATAAGGAGCCTTGCTCTGTTTCAATATCGTAGGAATTAGCATTCGATTTCTTCAGCATGATTGTAGTTCCCGGCGATAGGCCAGCTTGTTCCAAGGTCTTTGTCATCTCACTCTTCTCTAGGATTATACGCACCTTGCCGGTCTTGCCCTCTCTGAAATTGGTCAAAGGAATGAATTCCGGTTCGGCCTCAGCTTCAACATTGACTTTATGGCAAAGGAGATCTCCCTCCTCTCTCGAATCGGCGCCCAGAAGGTTGCTCAGTCTGGTCTCTACATCACGTGTCAGAATGTGTTCCATTCTACAGGCCACCTCATTTGCCTCTTCCTTACCAACACCCAGAATCTCAGTCAAAAACCGTTGAAGGATTTTGAACCTATGTTCAATCACATTAGCCACACGTTGACCCTGATCAGTCAGAAATACTCCGTGGTAGGCTTGATAATCAACAAGACCTATCTCTCCCAAACGCTGAATCATCTCAGTCACGGTTGCCGGTTTTAATTCAGTCTTGAACGCTAGGTCTGAAGTCCTAACGCGTTGCCCTTCTGAAGATAATTCGTGGATGTTCTTGATCATCATCTCGGCGCTTTCCGAAAGGGCATCCATAGAAGACATATCGAGGAGGAGATGTGCCATTATAAAAAATTTAGGGCAACCTAAACAACCAATCTATCGTGATATGTGCAATGATATTTAGGGTGACCTAAATATTATATAGACCTGTTTTTTTAGGGTGGCCTAAATAATACAGATGTGAAAAAATGGACATGGAAGCAGGATTTCTGATTGGATTTCGAGAAGCTCTCGAAGCTGCACTTATAATCGGCGTATTGGTTAGTCTACTGTATAGAACTAATAGAGGATTTATGGCCAAATGGGTTTGGGGTGGAGTCTTACTCGCACTTGTAGCTAGTGTGTTAACTTGGCAAGCCTTCGAGATCATTGTTGGTGAGTTCTCAAAAACGAATGAGGAACTTTTTGAAGGTGTTCTGTATCTGATTGCCGCAGTACTGATTACCACCGTTATTCTACATGTTATAGGACACGCGACTAGAGAAGTTCTAGAAAATAAAGCTGAAAAGGCAATTGAAACGCGTGAGGCATTTGGAATTGGCCTACTAGCCTTCGTTTCAGTTTGGAGAGAAGGTGTTGAAACCGTCATTTTCATAGGTGCAGGAACGGAAAGTGGTGATGCCATTACTGGCCTATTCATTGGGATTGTATTGGCCACAATAATTGGATATGCACTCTTTGCTTCGACTAAGAATCTTGATATCAAATTTATGTTCAATCTGTCTACTTCATTACTAATCGGATTTGCAGCTTATCTTGTGATGAAATCTATACATGAATTTGGTGAGATTGGATTTATGGGAATACCAGAAAGTTTTCCACTGCAAGTGGTTGGAGCTTCGGTATACTTGGTCATAGCCCATTTCGTTTCAGAGAGATATGGTGTTTCCTTGATAGAATCTGTAATGGGAACATTCAAAGGAATGGGGAACCTGCTTGGTTTAGGAACTAAGTAAGAATCAGTCTTTCTCAAGATCCATAAAGAGAGTCATCAGGAATATTATTCTTATTCCTTCAAAGACCCTACCAAGACCTACGAAAATCGCATTTACAATGACGTATGGAATGTCGCCTTCCTCTCCAACGTTACCTGCCACGAAATCAGCGATAAGATCGATACCATAATTATTCAAAAGGTACATTACTATTGTGATACCTAGTATGTTCAGGAATACGCGAACAAAATCACCATCAACCAGACTTTTGCTGTACAGCAACGCCGCAACTGCGCCTTTTCCCCTGAGAACATAACTAAATTGCCAAAAAGAGAACCAGACAAACAGAATTATTCCTGGTATAATCAAAAGAGTAAAACCAATTATCAGCGACACATAAAACAGAATCGCAGTGACGATAAACATAGGGAGCATAGTTGTACCTTCCTTCATGGCTTGAATCGGTGGCAATTTTTCGCCGTGCATCGCGGCCGCTATGACCCTAATAACTGCAATCCAAGCGATTCCTCCGATTATAGCTCCAATCAATAAAGAAACCAAAACCTTGGTCATGTTATTAAGTTGGTCATTAACGAAGTCCGAACCAGTCAAATCGTCAGCAAAATCTGGGATGAAAAGTGCAAAAAAAGGAACTAAAAACTCAACCACAAAAAATACAGGCACCACAATTGTTGCTATGGCTGGCAAGTTCAAAGTGAAGAACTTGAAGGATTCAATTAAAAGGCTAAAGAACCCCTTATTCTCCGGCTTGAATAACTCAGGTTCAGATTCTTCGATTTCCATGTCCATAACGGAGCATGTATGACCGTGTTAAAAAATTGAACGCTATCAAAAAGGTCATTTA